>Ga0214921_10000480_pt1 | contig 74300 bp, 58 predicted proteins | sample LL1505_MetaG_FD_177992 | JGI IMG/M metagenome (GOLD analysis project Ga0214921, IMG submission 177992) | Freshwater microbial communities from Lake Lanier, Atlanta, Georgia, United States - LL-1505 | ecosystem: Environmental > Aquatic > Freshwater > Lake | place: USA: Georgia | collected... | reverse complement strand
GGTGCTGGGGGTGGTGGAGGAACTGGTGCTGGAGCTGGTTGAGGAGATGGTTGAGGAACTGGTGCTGGTTGAGGAACTGGTGCTGGTTGAGGAACTGGTGCTGGAGATGGTTGAGGAACTGGTGCTGGAGATGGTTGAGGAGCTGGTGCTGGAGATGGTTGAGGGGCTGGTTGAGGAGATGGTTGAGGTGCTGTATTAGTATATACTCCACCATACTTATTACCTAAAAATATTGCAGTTTCCATCATATAGTCATTCCAATCATTTTGCGATATAAGGCTAATACTTGGAATAATTGAAGTATCTTCTAGAAAATAAAATATACCATTTGGATCTATAAAAAAGGTTCCAAATGTTCTAGTAGTTCCATTAATATTAATATTTATTTGATGGAATCCTTGAATATAGTTCTTAAATACATATAATTCTGGATATGTTGTTTTAATAATATATTTTACTAACGTTTTATAATCTCCATCGCTTATTATATTATTAGCTTTAATAGTATCAATTAAATATATTAATTCATTATCTTGTGAATAATCTGGTTGATTTGTGTGTTCACTTAGAGAAAATGAATTATTTAATAATGGACTTAAATATTCACTTATTGGAAAAAGACCACCACTTTGTTTTTTTCTTTTTTTCATTATTAATTTATTTTTTTCAAGTTTATCAATCACGTTTGAAATATTATCTAAAGTTGTATTTCTTCTTCGTTTACGATTTATCTTTTTTGGCTGCTCTTTTATAAGTTTAGATCCACCATTCATTATATTATCCAACATTGAATTAATAGATGATAATTCAGATCTATTAATTGAGCCTCCAGCAAATGACAGTGAACTTTGTATAAATGTTTTTTCTTGAGCATCAGTTAATTCAGATTGTATGGAAGTATAAAAAGTATTCAATAGATTCTTGAATCCTAGTGTTAAAATAAAACTTTTATTAATCATTGAAAAAGCAACTAGTATAGCACGTTTTTCCCAGTTTTCTAAACTTCTTGCTTCTGAAGCTGGAGGATGAGCAGGGCATGGTGCTCCAGCCATAGGTGGAATTGGATTATTATTAGTAATTGCTATAAGAGCATCAATAACATTCTTTTGTTGATTTATACTTGAATCTGTTTCTAATAAGCTATTATTTATATCAGATAATAGATTATAACAAGTATATGCTCCTCGATTATTAGGATCATTACTTAATTTAATATATTTAATAGTATCACTTAATGGATCTATATTACATGCTTTTGTCTTTATAATTGCACCAGTATTATAATTTAATGCTAATGGGCGAAGATTTAATTCTTTAGACATTAAATAATAGGCATAGCGATATACTATTCTATTAATTTGTGTTGGTGTATAAGAAGTTGGAGCATGTATAAATTCTCTAATTTTATCTATAGAATTTAGAATATAATCTTGTTGTTGACCAAATAAACTTTTATATTTGACTGTATTAATTAAATTAGTTTGATATGTAGTTAATGATGGGTTTATTGAATAAAAATACTCTTCTATAGTTTGTGGTCCTGATAACGGTTGAGGAGATGGCCCTGGTGATGGTTGAGGAGATGGCCCTGGTGATGGTTGAGGATATGGCCCTAGTTCCATAGCTCCACCTCCATGAATTGTAGTTACATCTATTATACCACTATCTGTTACTGTAATACCACAGTTTCTTAAATTTTGTATTGCTAAATTTAAATCAGTATCTTGTAAATTAGTTCTAGTTAGATCATCTGATAGTTGGTCAATATGAAATTGTTTTAAACTTTCATTACATAATGAAGAAGGTGCTGGAGAAGGTTGCGGACTAGAAGATGTTGGAACATTACCAAGTGCGGCATCTAAAGCAGCTCTTTCCCAGTCATCTAATCCACGAACTGTATCTGGAGATGGTGCTGGAACTGGTGCTGGAAATGGTTGTGGACTAGTCGCTGGAACTGGTGAAACATTACCAAGTGCGGCATCTAAAGCAGCTCTTTCCCAGTCATCTAATCCACGAACCATATTTGGTGCTGGAAATGGTGCTGGAAATGGTTGTGGACTAGTCGCTGGAACTGGTGAAACATTACCAAGTGCGGCATTTAAAGCAGCTCTTTCCCAGTCATCTAATCCACGAACCATATTTGGTGCTGGAACTGGTGCTGGAGATGGTTGTGGACTAGTCGCTGGAACTGGTGAAGACTGTGAAGGAGGGGGTCCTGCTGGCTCTGGACTAGAGTTACATGGTGGACAATAAGCTCCAGATGTTCCGCTAAATCCATTAAAACCATTAAAACCATTGAAACCATTAAATCCATTCTGTCCTGCTGATCCTGGTGATCCTGGTGGTCCTGGTGGTCCTGGTGGTCCTGGTGGTCCTGGTGGTCCTGGTGGTCCTGGTGGTCCTGGTGGTCCTGTATCTACACCAGGATAAATAGGCGCGGGTGCTTGTGCTGGTGCTTGTGATGGTGCTTGTGAAATATGACCGAGTGCGGCATCTAAAGCAGATCTTTCCCAGTCATCTAATCCACGAACTGTATCTGGTGGTGGTTGAGACGGTGGTTGAGACGGTGGTTGAGCTGGTGGTTGAGACGGTGGTTGAGCTGGTGGTTGAGCTGGTGGTTGAGCTGGAGCCGGCCCTGGTGCCTTATATGGCGCTGCTGCTGGTACTTGTAAGTTATTAGAAGGTTGATTAGAACATCCACCGCAATTATTATTTACTGTTACATTATTACCTCCAGATAATTCATTACCTCTTGTTAAAAGGGTCATTTCTACTAAAAATTTTAAATCTTCAATATTTTGTGTTAATCTATTCAATTCTCTAGAATTATAGTTTCTATTTTCAGTAATATTATCATCATCACCATCACTATCATCTGATCTTATTGTTGTCCTTGATGTAATTGTTCTATCTCTAAATCTGTTACGAATTAAATTATGATAATCTGTTGAGTGTGATGGTGCTGGTGCCCCTTGAACGGTTGGTAATAACACACTCTGGTATAGTGCTGTAGCTGTAGTTGTTAAAGGAGATATAGTATTATTATATAAAGTATTAATAGGTGTTGTTACAGGAATAGGAGTATCATTTAAATCAGTTATAGTTCCTGTATATTGTGTGCCAACTACGTTTACTACCTTTGTACTAGTATTAACATATACATCAATTCTTAATGTAGATGTTCCATTATTAACTAGTATAAAATATGTATTATTTATTATATCATAATAAATACGATAACTGTTATTTAAAGATATTTGGTCATTAACTCCTCCACCAGATTGTGCAATATTTACTTTATATTCCGTTTCATAATATCTCACTGTATTATTAGTTGTAGGAACTATTATATATGATGTTTGAGATATAGGAGCTGGTGCTGGTGCTGGTGCTGGTTGAGGTGCTGGTGCTGGTGCTGGTCTAGGAGATGGTGCTGGCGCTGGTGCTGGTCTAGGAGATGGTGCTGGTGCTGGTGCTGGAAATGGTTGAAGAGCTAGTGCTGGTGCTGGTGCTGGTGCTGGAAAAGGTTGAACAGATGGTGCTGGAAATGGTTGAGGTGCTGGTCCTGGAAATGGTTGAGGTGCTGGTGCTGGAAAAGGTTGAACAGATGGTGCTGGAAATGGTTGAGGAGCTGGTCCTGGAAATTGTTGAATTATACCTTGATCAGACACTATAATACCACAATTTCTCAAATTTTGTATTGCTGTATTTAAGTCAGTATTTTGTAAAGTATTTCTAATTTGAGCATCTGATAGTTGTTCAATATAAAATTGTTTTAAAGTTTCATCACATAATGGTTGAGGTGCTGGTGCTGGAAATGGTTGAGGAGCTGGTGCTGGAGATGGTCGTGGTGCTGGAGATGGTTGTGGTGCTGGAGATGGTTGAGGGACTGGTTGTGGTGCTGGTTGTGGTGCTGGAGATGGTTGTGGTGCTGGAGATGGTTGAGGGACTGGTTGTGGTGCTGGTTGAGGAGATGGTTGAGGGACTGGTTGTGGTGCTGGTTGAGGAGATGGTTGTGGTGCTGGAGATGGTTGTGGTTCTGGTGATGGTTCTGGCACTAGAAATGGTTGAGGATCTTGTGCTGGTTGAGGAGATGGTTGTGGTGCTGGCGCTGGTTGTGGTGCTGGAAATGGTTGTGGTTCTGGTTGTGGTGCTGGAGCTGGTTGAGGAGCTGGTTGTGGTGATGGTGCTGGAGCTGGTTGAGGAGCTGGAAATGGTTGAGGATCTGATTGAGGATCTGATTGAGGATCTGATTCTGGTTCTGATGTGGCACCACCATCTTGATTAGGAACAAATGTACTAATATCTGTTCTAACAATTGTCCCATCTTGATTATATATATTTTGTGAATCATGTGTTGCACTTGAAGCAGAACCTATTTTTGATTCAATTCTAGATAATCTATCAAGTAATAATTGAATGCTAGAATTATCAATGCCTCGAGCACTTCCTTGTGATAATAATTGTTGTATACGTTGTTCTAGATCTGAAGTAGAAGGGCCCTTTTGTATAGACTCTATTGATTTAGCTAAATCAGCAACAGTCTTTTTTAAATAATCAAGTGTTTGTTTTAAATCACCAGGGGGGTTATTATATGTAAGCAACTTAATATCTGTTTCTAAAAGTTTTATACGAGAATCTAATTGCGCAAGTTGAACATTATAAGTATCAGGTAAAGATATCTTATTTTGGGTATAGTTAGTAATATAATTACGCAAATCATTAAAACTTTGTACTAAACTTGTTCTTTGCCCAGAAATATCTTGAACTTCTACATCTAACGCTTGGATAGCACGAACTAACGCATCAGTACTTGTTTGCGTATTCTGTAAATTTGATACAACCATTTGAAAATATTGGATTGATTCTTGTAAATTACTAATCTGATTTTGTAAACTCTGAACATCAGGATTTCCAAAATAAGAACTACTCATCTCCTTATTTAATCGGGATACTTAATTTTTCTTCTTTAAACTTGAACGACGAGGCTTTCTGTGAGAGCGGGTTCTATTACCACCACCAGCTGGCGGTGATGCTGCTGCTGGTGCCACTGCTGCTTGATTTAGAGCGGTAATGTCAGGTAAGTGCTTGAATTGGGCGATTGGAGATGATTCGATTGCAGCTCTAACATCTGGTTTAAAAGTTAATACATTGCCTTCCATAACTCCTCTTAAATCATCAAGAGTTAAAAAACGATTTGTATCGCTAGCCTTTGTTTTTGCTGCAATGGTAGTGTTAGTGCCAGTGGCAGTAGCGTTGTCATTAGCAGCAAATTTAGTATTTAGTAACCTTAATACTGTTTCGGCATCAGATGGACCAGTCTCACCAGTGGCACCAGTGGCACCTGTAGCACCAGTGGCACCAGTAGCACCAGTGGCACCAGTAGCACCTGTAGCACCAGTCTCACCTGTAGCACCAGTCTCACCAGTGGGTCCAGTCTCACCAGTGGGTCCAGTCTCACCAGTGGGTCCAGTTTCACCAGTAGCACCAGTCTCACCAGTGGGTCCAGTCTCACCAGTGGGTCCAGTCTCACCAGTGGGTCCAGTCTCACCAGTGGGTCCAGTCTCACCAGTGGCGCCAGTAGCACCAGTCTCACCAGTGGCTCCAGTCGCACCAGTCTCACCAGTAGCACCAGTCTCACCAGTGGCTCCAGTGGCTCCAGTAGCACCAGTGGCTCCAGTGGCTCCAGTAGCACCAGTTTCACCAGTGGCTCCAGTAGCACCAGTCTCACCAGTGGCTCCAGTAGCACCAGTCTCACCTGTGGCTCCAGTAGCACCAGTCTCACCTGTAGCTCCAGTAGCACCTGTAGCTCCAATAGCACCTGTAGCGCCAGTGGCACCAGTAGCTCCAGTAGCACCAGTAGCTCCAGTAGCACCAGTAGCTCCAGTAGCACCTGTAGCTCCAGTAGCACCTGTAGCTCCAGTAGCACCTGTAGCTCCAGTAGCACCTGTAGCTCCAGTAGCACCTGTAGCTCCAGTAGCACCTGTAGCTCCAGTAGCACCTGTAGCACCAGTTGGGCCCATTAAATTACCACCCTTAACTTGATCATAAATATAAGCGGCTAAGCCTTTTGACCCAGTTGCTGGAGTTACTAATGGCGGTATAGCTGCTGTAGATTTTGTATAATTTTTCATAGCTAATACTTGTGATGTACCACCGAATCCTAGTTGTAAGGAACCAATATCATCAGCACTTGTAAATACTTGGTCAGCAGCTCTATTTATATAATTTTCATCAAGAGCACCACCACTCATGTTTGATAACATCTTTTCCTTTAATGCTTTCTTTAAAGTTTTGCGTCTATTGCTTACTGGCATTGTCTCTAAAATGTTTTAACAAAAAAAAGTCTTCAGAAAAATTACTAAACGATTCATCTCCATTTATAAAATGTCCTGATTTATCAGAATTAAATAGGATTTTTCTTGTGTCATTTTTAAAAACTCCTCGCAACGCTTCAAGCCATTTATATGATTCGTATGTATATACTTGTGAATCATTCTCAGATGTTCGTAGTAGAACATACAAATCCGGGGGTTTCGTAAAGTCTAATGAATCGACTGGACTATACTCTAAAATCTTCTCAAACTCATAAATACTTCTAGATGGATCTCCAAATTCATCGTATTCTAAAGCGGTTAGTGGAAGTTTAGGATTGCTTGTAGTTCTTAATACATCAACATATGGAACTTCTGCGTATACCATTTTAAATAGCTTTCCAGAACTATTTCTTGATGCTGCCATTCCAACTAAATATCCCCCAGCAGAACGTCCATATATACAAGTTTTATGAGCAGTTATATCATACTTTTTCTGAACATCTTTTATACATGATTCAAAATCTTCACATGATTTTATCTTATTAACTGTTCGTGCTTCTAATGCCCAGTCCGCATCTTTATCACCAGACCCTCTTATAAATGTAAAACATAGTATCCATCCATCATCTAAAAAAGGTTTCCATCTTCTTGAGCTTACATTTGATGGATTTCCATATGCGCCATATCCAATAACAATAAGACCTTGTACTTTACAATATGGTTCTGCCACTAGATACTGAACTCTTGTTTTATCGTTTGATACACATGTTTCTTCAGTTAATTTACAATAACGAGTATAACATATAGATTTAAAGTTAGATATTTCAACTATTCCACCATCACTAAAATCAATAAAACACTTTTCATATTTTATTTTATAAGTAAATGGGTTAAAATATATATCACCATAAAAAGAATATATCTTATTAAATTGTAAATCGTATACTATTTTTTTACCGTTTGATCTTAAGACTAAAATATTATCTTTTAAAGAGGCGTATTCAATATTATTTGTAAAAGATTTACAATCAAACCCAATTGCCTTCCATATGTTATTTACATTCTCAAAATAACATAAATTATTTTTATAATAACCGATTGGATAAAACATAGTTGCCTCATTATCGAATAGTTTTATACTAAGTGCCTCAATAACAAATAGATTTGCCGATCCAGACTTTTCTCTTATTAAAAATAGACACTGTTCTTCACCTTTTATAAAACGTAAATTATATTTAACATTTTCTTCTTTATATAAGAGTTTTAGCAATTTACCAGTTTTATAGTCTAACGCAATGACTGAATTATACCATAACTTATTTTCTACACCCAATACATAACATATATTGTCATGTATATATAGTTGAGAACCTACATTCTTATAATTCCATAACATCTTTCCATCATATATACATTCTAATACATATTTATGAGAACCTTCACCTATATCTCTTATATGATAAATATAGTTTTTGTATATATCAAAATCTGTTACATTATATGTTTTAGAGTTGAATGTATATTCATATTCTGAACCAACTACTTTAAAAATAATATTCTCGTATGAGAATATTATTGTCCCATTTACTTGTTGAAATTCATTTGCTTTTTGGATTAATCCCTGAAATGTTGATACTTTATTTACAGATTCTTTAAAGAGTTTATTTTCTCTTTTTACCATAGCATTATATCGTTTTCCTTTCATAGATTCCATCCAAGAAGATTCTTGTTTCCAACATAAAAATCCCATATTCCGTATCATTGCTTAAACACCTATTCTAAGATAATATAGATGTTTCAATCAACTGGACTTAAGTCTGTCACTGTTCTTTATAATAAGTCTAATAAGTTTGGACTTGAAAATGATGCTGAACTTATTAAACGTGCTCTATCTGGTAAGGCGACTGTGAGATTCTCAGATCCGCTAGAACATCCAGTCGTTCAAGATATAAATATTCATTTAGAAGTTCCTGTTTATAATTATGTGCCTTGGGCATCATATAATATATTCATTATGAATCCGGAATGGTATGTAAAAGATGCGTGGGATCCTTATTTGAAGAATTTTGATTTAGTTATTACAAAAGAACAGATTGAAGAATCTTTTAAACTTCTTCCTTGGTCTATCCAGCCAATTTCTAGAATCAAAACAGAAACAATCAAAGAGTTTCTTTATTTACTAGGAGGTTCCAAGAATAAACGAGAGTTTGCACAGTTTTTAATCCCTTTTTGGAAAGAATCGTATCCAACTCTTCATGTATATTCTGTTGAGACCTTGAATTTAGATTCTGTGCCTAGCAACGTAAAACTCTATGTAGAAGATTTATCAAAAGAACAACGACAGAATCTATTACATACATATGTTGGCCATGTATGTTGTTCTAGTGCGGAAGGGTTTGGATATACAGCAGCGGAAGCGAACTATGTAAACGCTTTTACAGTTCTAAATACGTTACCAGTATATGTTCAAGATTATCACAGTTCTGAATTAGTAAACTGGTTAAATACTCGTACTAAACATTCTAATGATAAGTGTCCTTATGGTTCTTTTGTAGATTATAGTTCTATTACTAATATTCAAGATGAACTTGACACTATTATGTCTAAATTTGAGAGTTTTGTCTATACATATAAGACAAAAACAGAAACAAAGTTTTCTTCCAATTTAGTGGAACTAATGAACTCAGTGCCATTAAAGAAGAAGATGAAAACTCTTCCTCCTATACTAGAACGTAACGATTGTCCAAGTATCTCAGTAGTGACACTTATTTATAATAGACGTAAATTCTTTGATTTAGCAAAACATAATATGTTACTAACAGACTATCCTAAAGATAAGATTCAATGGGTTATTGTGGATGATAGTGATGATCCAGAAGAACAAGCATCAGATAAGATTATTCAAACACAAAATACGTTCAGTGGAATGGATATTAAATATGTTCCACTATTAAAAAAGACGCCAGTATCTCAAAAACGTAATATTGGTGTTGAGAATTGTGATAATGATATTGTATTATTTATGGATGATGATGATCATTATCCAGAAACATCATTTAGACGTCGTGTAGCTTGGCTTACAAGACACCCAATTCTTAAACCAAAGGCAATAACTTGTACAACAATTGCGTGTTATGATTTAATGAAAGGTATTTCAGCGGTGAACTGCCCACCATTTGATATTCCACTTGGTCAAAGAGTTTCAGAAGCAACTTTAACATTTTATAAAGATTGGTTTTTGAATCAGAAGTTTGAAAAGAATATTCAAGTGGGCGAAGGTGAAACTACAATTAAAGGACGTGAATCAGAAGTATTAGAAATTCCTCCTCAACAAGTAATTGTTGCGTTTTCTCATGGAAAGAATACATCAAGCCGACGCATACCTGCGTCAGATGGTGTAACACCGAGTTGTTTCTGGGGATTTCCAAAGGAATATCTCCAATTCATTCATGCGTTAGCTGGAATAAAGGTTGTTTAGATCATGTTGAGTTGGTCATTTAAGAAACCTATGATAGAATTATTGTATACAGGATTACCGGATCTATCTACTTGCTCCTTCTTAATACCATCATTCCAGAATTTGAGCGCAATAAAATAGATGATAGCATGTACTAATACAGCGATAGTATTAGTATCTTCTGACATAAATAGAGCACCTTCATCGGGAGGTAGTGTTAAAAGTAAACCAGGGGATAAGACAATGAATAGTATAGTAGCGATTAAAGGTGCAATTGTTGCAGACGCGGGGGGAGCTCTTCTTCCCTCATATTGAGCCTCTCTGATTTGAGTAACAGCACTGTTTAAGTAATCAAAAGGCCATACACCAGAGGCTGTCATCTTTTGAGCAACAAAAAATAAGCATGCGTGAACTAAAACAGCGATATTGCTAGTGTTATCACCAGATAAGATGCCGCCTTTACCAGGGGGGATTGTGAAGATTAAACCGGGTGATAACAGAATAAACAAAAGAGTTGCTAGCAGAACTTCCATTTCTAAGATTCACTCAGAAAATTTTATGAAGAACAAAGTAAACATCCTTCGCCAGAATCAGATGATTCTTTTGCTTTACGCTGTTCTTCTTCATATTCAATCGCCAACTTGTTAAGTAGTTCTTTGCGTACATGTTTCTTTCGTTCCTCATCATTTTCAACTAACATACGAGGATCTACTGTGAATTTCTGGGCGGCAACCGGGGCTTTAGTTCTCAAATAATAACAACCAGTTTTCAATCCTTTCTTCCAACCATAAAAGTGCATGCTTGTTAACTTCGCGTAGTTAGGATCTGCCATAAATAGGTTTAGACTCTGACTTTGACAAATGAATGCGCCACGATCAGCAGCCATATCAATTAGAATCTTTTGAGATAGTTCCCAAGATGTTTTATAACGAGGTTTAATAGAATCTGAAATTTCTACTATATCTTGAATTGAGCCGTTATGTGCTACAATTTTTTGCTTGAGATCTTCATTCCAAATTCCTAGATCAATAAGTTCTTTTAGTAGATACTTGTTAATTACAACAAACTCGCCAGCAAGTGTGCGACGAGTATAGATATTAGTAGTAAATGGTTCAAAACACTCATTGTAACCAAGAATCTGACTTGTTGAAGCAGTAGGCATTGGTGCTACAAGCAATGAGTTCCGCAGTCCATGTTTTACAATATTCTTCTTTAGTTTATCCCAATCTAGATCAACACTCGGTTTCACTCCCCACATATCAAACTGTAGGATTCCTTTTGAACTAGGGCTTCCAGCAAAACTCGCATATGGACCATCTTTCTTAGCATCTTCCATTGATGCCTCAAGTGCGGCATAATACATATGCTCAAAGATCTTCTTATTCAGTTCGGATGCCTCAGGAGTTTCCCAACTCAGCCTCATCATAGCAAATACATCTGCGAGTCCTTGAATACCGAGGCCAATCGGTCGATGACGCATATTCGATGTATGTGTCTCTTTCGTAGGATAATAGTTAATATCAATAACGCGATTTAGATTGTGAGTAACAAGAGTTACTACTTTTCTTAGAAGACCAAAATCAAACTTATCTTTCTTAACAAACGCTGGAAGCCCAATGGAGGCAAGATTACATACTGCGGTTTCATTGGCATCAGAATACTCCATAATCTCTGTGCAAAGATTACTTGACTTAATTACACCAACATTTTGCTGATTTGACTTCTTATTAGCAGCATCTTTATATAGTAGATAAGGAGTGCCAGATTCAATTTGAGCATCTAGAATTTCAAACCAAAGTTTCTGTGCTGGAATCTGTTTGCGATAACGTTTTTCTGACTCATATTTAGTATATAGAGCCTCAAACTCATCGCCAACAACATCAGGAAGTCCTGGTGCTTCGTTGGGGCAGAATAGACTCCACATTCCATTTTCTTCAATACGCTTCATAAATAGATCTGGGATCCATAATGCATAAAATAGATCACGAGCACGCTCTTCTTCTGCGCCAGTATTCTGTTTCATACGAAGGAAGTCTTCTACATCCGCATGCCATGGTTCTAGATACATGGCAAATGAACCATTACGCTTACCACCTCCATTATGAGCAATGCCAAGATGTGCCACTGTATAATCATGAGGCTCGGCAATCTCAAAATCATGTACTACACCATTATATGTAGTTTGTTCAATACTTTCAATACGAGAATAGATATAATTATTATGTTTCAAATAAGATACATATTCACTTGGTGGTGAATCTGGAAAGTACTTCATAATCTCTTCAATACGAGGAATACGAAGAACTTTTGTAGTTTTACGTGTAGTAATATTTTTATAAGAACTTACATCACCGATTCTATCACGGTCATAACCAGATGCCAGGCAGCCAAGACGAAGTAGCATATATCGCAGGCCTTCAATAACATTATCAGATGACATTTCAACTGATACTTCTTTTGTTCCAACACATCCATCCGTTTCAATAAGGCCACGAATAATTTGAATTAGTTTATTAGTTGGTAGATGAAGCATTGAAATATCAATATGTTTCTCTTTATTTAAGTCATATAATTGAGAACGTGTAAATTTAAAGCCGTTAGCATTTGGAGACCAACGAATACGTGTATTTAAATCTTCACGCTCTTGTACAACATTTTTAATTCCACGATTTTCAAAATATTTTAGAACAAATTCAGCAGTATTTTTCTTGTTTTCAGTATGAAGTGAAACATATGCAATACTTTCTGAAATATGGCCATCGCCTAGCATAATTCCATATAGACGACAATCATCTTCTGACAATGATTCAATATCATTCACATAGTTAGGAATTGGGTATACAACAAAATCACCTAGTACCAAATCTTTAGCATCTTCAAACTCTGGTTTAGCAATTTCTTTCGTTAGACGATTACGAATTACATCAAAGTTTATACCTTTTGCTTGGCCTTTTAGAGCAAAGATCTGATGTTCTGGAGTTACTTGAATAGATGAAATAGCATTTTTAACTTGGATTTTTAGCATTTCACCGTTATATTCATGACGAACTGGCATATTTACAACTTCATAGTTTCCATTACTAGTAAGAACTTTATCAGTAGTATTAATATCTTCAATCTTCTTAATACCATTTTGAGTGTATACTAAAGTTTCTGGAGTGAAACATTGATCAACATAGCGCGCAGTATTATTAAATACGCGAAGCATTGGAACAATACCATTTGAAGATCCATTGGTCCCTTTAATAAGAGAACCTCGTGCCCTTATATTATGAAGATGGAGGCCAATGCCGCCAGCATGTTTGCTAATCATAGCGCAATCACCTAGAGTTTTATAAATACCAGCAATAGAATCATCCGCCATTGAAAGAAGGAAACAAGAACTTAGCTGCTGTCTCATAGTTCCAGCATTAAATAGTGTAGGTGTTGCGTGAGTAAAATATTTTTGACTCATGTAATCATATGTTTCAAACGCCTTCTTGAGATCATGTGGCCAAATCGCAATAGATACGCGCATCCAAAGATGCTGAGGGCGCTCTAGAATCTTGCGATTTGAGTCACGTAGCAAATATGATTTCTCAAGCGTCTTGAAGCCAAAGTAATCAAATAGATAATCTCTATCATGATCAATTTTGGCATCAATCTCTTTACCATGTTCTTTTAGAACACTAATAATTTCATCATTCACATACGAAATAGTTTCTTGTGTTTTAGAATTTACTTGGTTATTCAGCGAAATCATGACATTCGTAAAGGATGGATCTGTATTTCTTTGATGATTACTGATAGCAATACGACTTGCAAGAGTTCCATAATCCGGATGCGTTGTTGAAAGAGAAGCGGCAAGTTGACTTGTTAACTCATCAATTTCACTTGTCTTTACACCATCATAAATACGCGCAAGAACTTGCTGGGTGAGTGAATCGGGATTTACATGAAGACTTTTGGATGCCTTACGAATACGCCCAAGAATCTTGTCAAATGAAATGGGTTCAGTTGAACCATTGCGCTTTGAGACTTTCATGCTAAATGTCATTTTGATAAATGAGAGTATTAATAACCGCTTATGCTGAATTTTTGGAAAAAATAAAAATCAATTTTATGTAGTTTGAATGAATAAAGGAATTTGTGTATTTGATTTAGATAATACGTTAGGAGAGTTTGGATCAATTGATTTTTTTGGTTTACTTTTTGAACCCAAGATAATACCAAATTATTATACAATGACTGATATTCATACTAAGATGGTTATGAATATGATTAATGAGTATGATGATGATATGTTAGAGTTTATGGAAAAGTTAAGAAATAAGTTTGAAAAAGAGATTCATTTAAAAGGTTTTGATGAAAATATTTTTCGTCCAGAATTAAAACTTATACTACAGCCATTGGTAAATGATTTTAAAAATAATAAGATTGAAGGGTTTGTTATATATTCAAATAATGCTAACATCTATTCACTAGAATATGCTGGAAGAGCAATTGAAAAAATGTTTGGAGTAAAAGATTTATTTAAATACTATTTAGATAGAAATCATGAGATAAGAAATAAATATGATGGTGAAAAGGTTGGTAATAGATGGAAAATGGTAAATACAATTAAATTATTATATCCTAAATTAAAAGATAGTCATATTCTTTTTATGGATGATTTAATTCATACAGATTTTTATACAACAGTTGATGTAACAAGTATTGAAGTTCCAAGATATGAAAATCATATACCTCAATCAGTTCTAGAAGATATTTGGAAAACATTTGAAGAAGTTTTTAGATCTATGCCAGAATTACAGCAAAAAAAGTTTTTACAACTATTTCATATTAAAAATTATTTTAATACAGATAATTTAGATGATATTAAAACTGTATATTTAAATTATTCTAAAAATGAAAAAAATAATATTGAGTTTACAGAAAATCTTCCTATGATACAAGATAAGATAGAAAAATTTATTAAGAAACTACATACATATAAAGGTGGTTATATAAGAGGAAAGAAATATAAATCAAGAAAGACACATAAACGTAGAAGGCTTATGAAGTTTTCTGAAATTTGAGTAGTTTTGTCTTTGTGATAATGCGACTGGTAATATTCATAGTTTCTAACTCTTGAAGTAGTAGCTTATAAGCGTAAGGAATTTCAATCGCACTAAAGTTTGTAGTATTACCACATCCGCGGCAACACCAAATACCTTCTTTTGGATTTGAAAGTGCGATGAGCCCACAGTCACGACAACTGTGACATCTAAACAGATCAGAACACTCCATGAATCGTTCTTTTGTGAATTCACTAATACCATGCGCGATCACGCAATCTCGTTCCATTTCACCGAAACGAAGACCTCCTTCACGGGCACGACCTTCTGCTGGCTGACGTGTAAGCATTACAAGTGGTCCTGATGAACGAGAATGAATCTTGTCAGCCGAGCAATGGCGCAGACGCTGATAGTATACTGGACCAGTAAAGATACTTGTTTCCATCATACGCCCAGTGAATCCGTTATACAGAATCTCATTTCCATAAGGCTCCATTCCAAGTTTATCACGCAGAATAGCAGACAGGCCATCAATTGTTACATCGTTGAAAGGAGAACCATCACCAAGACAACCTAGTTCACAAGCTACTTTACCAAGAAGTGTTTCCATGAACTGCGCAATTGTCATGCGGCTTGGAATACAATGAGGATTAATAATAATATCTGGAATAATACCACTCGCGGTTTGAGGCATATCTTGAGGATTTAGAATCATACCCATCGTGCCTTTCTGCCCATGTCGAGAACTAAACTTATCACCAATCTCTGGAATACGATCTTGACGAACACGCACCTTTACAAAACTATATCCTTCACCATTGCGATTCTTAAAGATTTTATCGACCCACCCCGTTTCATTATTACGAATTGTGCGGCTTACATCACGAAGACGCTTAGATCCACTGGGCAACACTGTTCCAGTTGGCACACGAATTGGAACCACTTTACCAATTAGAATATCATCAGCATCTACAAACGTATTTTCTGGAACAAATCCCTCAGAATCAAGTTTTTCATAATTGGCATTTTTCATCTGTTTTGTTGTGCTATTTGTTGGTTTTACAAACTTCTCTTCTTCACCAGAACTTTGATTCTTGCGCTCTTCATCTTTATACGTGCGATAGAAGATAGAACGGAATAAACCACGATCTAGCGCAGCACGATTAATCATTACCGAATCTTCTTGATTATAACCAGTATACGTCATGATAGCAACAGTAACATTCTGACCTGATGGCATACTTTGCGCACCATAGAACTTTGACATATATGGTGATACAAAAGGCACTTGGGGATAGCACAATACGTGCGCCATCGTATCAAAACGGTCTTTAAAGTTTAGAGCATACATGCCCATTGCTTGCTTACCCATGGCAGACTGATACGAATTTCTTGGCGACTGATTGTGATCAGGGAAAGGGATATTTGATGCGAGAGTTCCAAGAATCGTTGAAGGATGGATTTCCATATGGGTATGATCTTCTTTTAGTTCTCCAAGTTTCATTGCAATATAAGAACCTTCTGTTTCACCAGGATCAATATATTCAATAAGATGATTCCCACTTGGAGAACTCCATAGAAGGAGTTCATTCCAAGTAGTTGTTTCATTAATTTCTTTTAGCATCATTCCTGTTGTATCATTCATAATTTCACGAATTGTTCCTGCAACATATAGAGGACGTAGCAAGCGACCCGCTTCAGTTGTGAGCCATAGTTCTTTATACTGAGGCTTCCAAATAATTCCAGTGAATAGATGAATCTTTCCAGAACGTTTTGCGTTACGAAGATTTTTTAGTGTTGATTCTACATTTTCATGAGCAATGTTACCAATCCAAGCTCCATTTACAAACAAACGGGTCAAACTATGTTTCTGTTCAATAGTAGATTCTTTTAGAACAATACAAGTCCCCATCTTTTTAATATAATCTTTTAGTGTATTTACATTTGAATAGATGCTAACACTAGCAGTTCCACTCAAATTTTTTACAACACCTACAGAGTGACCTTCTGGTGTTTCAGAAGGACAAATATAGCCCCACTGAGTGTTGTGAAGTTTGCGTGGAGGAATGAGTTTTCCAGTTTTCTCAATAGGGGTGCTTACACGACGCAAGTGAGATAATCCAGAAATATAGTTGAGACGATTTAATACTTGAGATACACCAATCTTTGTTGGACCACCAATCTTGGCAGAACCAAAATTACCTGTTGCCAAACTAGTTTTCAGTCCAACTTCCATAATTACACTCTTAATAATCTTGTTGATATTACTGCCGTTCACAATATCTTCAAAGTTTCCAGATGCTCTCCAACTACCATTATGAATCTCCTTTGAGAGACTAGAACGAATATCCTTTACCATCTTATTATTAAAATATGTGCGGAATAGAGAAGCGAGTAGAAATCCTGGCAAGTCAACACGCTTATTCGGATACGCATCACGATCATCAATTGGAATCTTAGATGAAGCGACCCATAATAGTTTACGCGTCATATGCGCTAGGAAACACGCTTTATCATAGTTCTCTTTATCAGTTAAACCTACGTGAGGAAATAGTTCATTATGAAGAAGATCTTGAATCTTCATCGTATTTTGGCGAGCATTTGAAGAAGCAGAACTATTCATTTCATTTGCTAGATAAATAATTGCTTCTTCTTGTGATTTAATAAAGGATGCTTCTTGAATAGATTCATCAAAGAGACTAAAATATGTGCGATCTTCATGCGAACCATGAATCAGATCAAGAATTTCTTGATCATTTGTAATTCCTAGAGCACGAAATACAATAAACAGAGGGATATCTGTTTTAATGCGAGGAAGGTTCGCTTTTAGAAGATGGATCTGGGCATTTTTAGGATGATATACAATTTTTACAGAATTTGATTTAGGAACTTGATCATTATCAGGACCAATCGATTTAACTTCAACAATCTCAATATCTTTATTATTAGATTTATTATTTCGGAATACAAATGGACGATTTTCACTCATTCGTTCTTGAGAAATAATCACACGCTCACCGCCAGAAACGATAAAATAACCACCAGCATCTTCTGGGCACTCACCAAGAGTTTTAGGATGAACGTATGTTTGGTCATGGAGCAAACAGTATTTGCTTCCAACCATTACAGGGATCTTTCCCATATGAACGTTAGGAAATAGACGTTCACGAATGTTGCGCTCACCATTGCGTGTATTATCAATAAATACTGTTTTTACACGCACATCTACAAATAGAGGTGAAGCATATGTAAGATTACGCAAACGAGCATCATTTGGCATCATTGGTAACACTGCACCATTGTTTTCAAAGATTGTAGGTTTGCGAAAGGCAAGATTTTCAAAAGACATATGAATCTCATATTCATATTTTGGCCCAGTTAGTTCGGGACCCGCTTCTAGATTTACACCCATCAGAGCATTTGCCGCGGATGTAGAAAGTCCAGTAGCAGAAGCCAGTGCGGAACGAGGTCCAGAAAGAGGCACTTCTGGAGATCCACGAACAAGAATTGGATTTACATTTTGAATAATATCTGGAATATCAATATCCATAAAAGTATTGTAAGAATCAATTTGATGGAAGATTACATGCCGCCCTTCGCACTGACTGAAGTATTTATTCAATACTGAGTGGTAAGAAGGAACTGGTGCCGCCATTTTATTAATACTATTTTTTCCAACTTCCATCACTTTAATTTTTTATAAATTTTGCTTTCTATGTACTCTTTATATGTCCTGAAAGAAGTACATAAATTTTCTTTAGATATGTTAGTGGATGACAGATATTAAACAAATTAGTTTAACAGGGATAGCGGCAGATAGTTATGTGAATAAAGGTTCTAGAAGAAGATCTAGAAAAAATCAAGCAGCTGGTGGTAGCACCCAAGGGGCTATTGTTCAACTTCAGAGTACTACATCTTCTAGTGAGACTTCTTCTTCTACGGCAGCAGTACAAGGAGTAAATCCTTCTGAAGTAGTAAAAACTGCTGCTTCAGTTACTGCTCCTACAACTATAACAACACAAAGCGGTGGTAAAACAAAGGTTGTGTTAAAAGCTCCAACAAAGAAAGCATCTAAAGTTGTTCTTGCCGTTTCAAAGGTCCCTGTAATTAAAGCTGCTAAACTTGAAACAACAAGTAATAAAAAAACAAGAAAATCTTCAAAGAAGATTCTATTTTCTTTAAAAAATCTTCGTAAAAAGTTGTCTACTGCAAAAACAATTAAGAAACATTCGGAAGAAAAACCTTTGGAAGAAATTAAAAAAATTCTTGTTCAAGCCAAACTAATTAAAGAAGGTTCTAAAGCACCAGAATCTATGATACGACAAATATATAATGATTATATGTCCTTAAAGCATAAAGCTTTATAAATAAATATACGTAGGTAAAATGAGAGAAGAATACGTAAATCTTTATAAAGAGTATTCAAAAAAATATGGGCCAAATACATGCATTTTTCTAGAAGTTGGTAAGTTCTATGAAATGTATGACCACATTGATGAAGAAACTGGTGTTACAGAAACATCTATGAAACGAGCGGTTGAAATTCTTGGTATTCAGTTATCTTATAAAGATAATAACGAACTTTTTGCTGGTATTCCAGAACAGTCTCTACATAAGTTTGCTTCCATTCTAACACGTGAAGGTTGGACAGTAGTTGTAGTAGATCAAGAAAAGGGAGGCCCTCAAAATAAGGTGATAGCAAGAAATGTATCTCAAATTCTTTCGCCAGGAACTCATGTAGAATCGTTTTCTCAAGATTCTGCCTTTATTGGTTGTTTATTACTAGAACAGATTAGTGAAAATTTAGCACCAAAGTTTTCCATTAGTATTGCGGATATTTCAACTGGACGTTGTTATAGTTATGAATCAAAACTTGAAGGTAAATATGATTCTTGGAATTTTGACAGATTGCTACACTTTTTCCAAGTTCATCCTATTCGTGAACTATTAATTCTTCATAAGAATTTTGTTTCAATTCCAAGCGAACCATATTTTAAACAAAATCTTGGAATTCCAAGCACTTTAATTCATATTAAACCATATAGTTCTGTATTAGGCATTGAAGAATTAATGAATAGTTCTTTTAAAAATAAATCAATGTTAAGTATAAGAGATTTTTTAAAGATTCAACAATATAGTTTAATAGAAGAAAGTTTTACAAACCTCTTACACTTTCTAGAAGAACATTTTCCATCAAAGAGGCAGATTCTGGAAGAACATTCTGTTTGGAATCCAGATATTAGCGTTTATTTAGGAAATAATGTATTGAATCAATTAAATTTTATTTCATCTTCTAGTGAATGTATTCTTTCATACTTTCAAAAAACATTTACTTCACTTGGAAAACGAGGAATTGTAGAACGATTGCTATATCCTCTTTCAGATATTGATATTCTTTCAATGAGAGTTTACAAGTTAGAAAAGGTTATCCAAATGGATTCAATGAAGAAAAAACAGATTGAGAATTATTTAAAACAGATTTCTGATTTACAAAGAATTCATCACAAATTCTTTTCATATAATTTAAATGCTATAGATATATTAAATTTACATCAAAGTTATACAAGAATTATTGATATTATGGGAATATATGAAACAAATGATATTCTTAAAAATAATTTAATAATGTATTTAGAAGAATTTAAAAAAGTATTTGATATAGAAAAGGCGAAATTATATTCTGAAGATACTTCTTTTTTAAAGAATGAATTGGCTTCAAAAACGTATTCGATTGAATTAAAACTTCGAGAACAAAAAGAAAAGGCAAATGAATTTCTAAAAAGATTAAATGAATTTTCGAAAGAAACATTTAAGTTTGAAGAAAAAGAATCAAATATTTTTAGTATTGATGGGACACGAAGAATGATTACAAATTTAGATACTAAACTAAAAAATACAAAAAAAGAATTATGGCCACATCAAGATATGAATATTATAATTCGTAAAAACAATGGTTCACTCAATTCCTCGCATTTAGATGAATTCCATACAACTATGTTATATAATCGTTCTAAGTTAAAAGAATCAGTAAAACTTGAGCTACCACCACTGTGTAATAGATTAATAGATTCATTCAGAAATTTATGGCTTGAAATAGAAAATTATGTAACCGATATTGATATACTGTTTACAATGGCAAAGGTGTGTAAAGAAAAGAATTTTGTAAAACCTATGTTTGAAGATAATTCTACAAATTCTGGAGTTCAAATTATTGGTTTAAGACATCCACTCATTGAGGCACAAAATAGCAAACAAATATATGTGAAACATAATGTAAATTTAAACGCAAACGGTTGGTTACTATATGGTATGAACGCTTCTGGTAAATCATCATTAATGAAAGCAGTAGGCATTTCAGTATTATTAGCGCAAGTTGGTTGTTTTGTTCCAGCGGATTCTCTAATGCTAAAGCCTTATAAAGGGATTTATACGCGAATTCTGAATCAAGATAATATATATGCTGGATTATCTTCATTTGCGGTTGAAATGTTAGAGTTGCGTGAAATTATGAAAAAAGCGGATCAACACAGTTTGGTGCTAGGAGATGAACTATGTTCTGGAACAGAATCTGTATCTGCTACATCATTAGTCGCATCTGGAATTATTTGGCTTCATAGAAAAAAAACATCATTTATTTTTGCCACTCATTACCATGGATTAAATGAGATTCCACAAATTAAAAGTCTTGAAAATCTAAAAATCTATCATTTGAAAGTTCATTATGATCCTATAAAAGATAAATTAATATATGATAGAAATTTGGAAGAAGGTTCTGGGAGCACATATTATGGATTAGAAGTGGCAAAAGCAATGAACATTCCACATGAATATTTAGAGTTAGCAAATGAAATACGAAAAGAGATTATTGGTTCAAAGATAAAAACATCTCAATACAACAATGAACTTGTTTTAAAATCATGTGAAGTTTGTAAGAACTCAAATACAAGTTTGTTAGAAGTTCATCATATTGTTCAGCAAAAAGATGCGAATGAAAATGGTTTTTTAGAATCTGGGATACATAAAAATCACAAAAGTAATTTAATAGTTTTATGTTCTAAATGTCATGATGAGTATCATGCGGGTAAATTAGATATAAAAGCAGCAAAGCAAACATCACAAGGACTTGAGCGAATTATTGAAAAAGTAGAATCGACTCAAAAGAAAAGCAAATGGAATAATGAACAGTTAGAAACAATTCATTGTTATTTGAAGAAGTTTAGTAATTTAGGATTAAAACGAATTAAATTTGAATTAGAAAATGATAAAGATATAATTATAAGTGAAAGCTCTTTAAAAACTATTCTAAAAGATTCTAAGCACTTGTAACTGTGGGGGTTACACCTTGAGGCATAGCGATATATGTCATAGGACCAGCAGGACCAGCAGGACCAACAGGACCAACAGGACCAGCAGGACCAGCGGGGCCAACAGGGCCAGAGGGACCAGCAGGACCAGCAGGACCCGGAGGTCCAGCAACAACACTATTGCTGGAAACACCACTATTTTTAATTAGTTCAAGTTCTTTGCGTAGAGTTTCAACAGTTGTTTCTAGAGCACGAACTTTGCGTCCAAGAGGATTTGATCCTAAATAGTTGTTGCCGCTGGCGCCAGATACAGATGACATTTCTGAAACAAATGTATAATCAAAAAATAAATCCAAAACGCAACAAATCAAAAAAATTGGTTACTTTAAAATTTGTTATGTAGTCATACTAGAAATGATTATTCCTATTCGTTGTATGAGTTGTGGAAAAGTGCTAGCAGATAAATGGAGGTATTATCAAGAAGAAGTAAAGAAACAAAAGAAAGGTGCTGACTCAGTTGAGCGTTACTATTTTGATGGCAAAACAATTCCTAATACACCTGAGAAGTCTGTAATGGATTCTCTTCATTTTAAGAGACCATGCTGTCGTAAACACTTTCTAACACAAGTAGATTTGCTGGATAGAATTTAAAGTAAAGAAAGTATTAGATGGAACTATTTTTACCTTCTTTACTTGTCCTATTTTTATCAGGAATTTTAGTATTTTTAGTAATACCCCGATTTTCACCATTTAGTATATTTATGCTATGCTCTATATTTTTAGTAATTGCGTCATATCTTCATTTTAGCATCTATGCAAATGAATATAGAAATTTAATGTTTTTTGATATATCAAGTTATGGTTCTATAATTCTAATTATAACAATAACTTTAGGAATAGCATTTGCAACTTCTAATTTATTAAAAGGTATTCAGTTTAAAATGCCTAGAATTATAATAAGTGATTCTAAACAAATATCGAATGTGAAAGATTTTACTAATATTCCATTAAGCAAAATTAGAGAATTAGAAGAGCAAGTATAATTAGATGGCTAAGTCTAAAACAAGAAAACACAAGAAAGAAATGAAACAACAAAAGGTTTTAACGATTCCTATGTTACGAAAGTCTTTTGAACATATTGATATGGAAACAAGAAAAATTTTAGCAAAACATCCTATTAACGAAGAGTCTATATCTGAATTTAAGAAGATTTGGAAAAATACATTTGGTAAATCTATTGATTCTAAAACGGCAGAATCCTATTTAGTTTTACAATCTAAAGTGAAAGTTAATAAAAAGAAAACAAGAAAAATGAAAGGAGGTTCTGCCCCCGTTGATTATATGTTACGCCCCGGACTAGATGGGACACATGGTAGCTATCTACCATATGTATCAAAAGGTCTTGATTTTTACGGTGATATTAATAATATAGCGATGGATGCCGATTGTGGAAAAGTAAACATTACACCTCAAATATCATCATCAATGGGCTCAAACCAAGTAGGAGCTGGATTAAGTGAATTTATGTATAGTTTAACAAATCGTCCTATTATATCTACAAATCCTCCTACCTTTCTACAAGACTTACAAGATACAAGTTTAGGAAAATCATTAGGCGCATCACCAAAACCTATTGAAACTCATTATAAATCAGTTTAGATGTTTATTAGGTAAAAAAACATAATAATAAACCTTATATTTCATTAGGTTTATCATTATGGAAAATGATTCACGAACTTATGCTGAAGAAATGTTAAAAAAATATTTTAAGACATTTGAATATCCTTTTACAGCACATCAATTGAATAGTTTTGATCAATTTGTGGCAAATGATATGCCTTCTATTATTAAATCATCAAATCCTATTTTATTACTTGAAGATAAAATTGGAAATACGGATGAATACGCATATCGTATTGAAATATTTATAGGTGGTATTGAAGGAAATCAATTATATATTGGCACACCAACTGTTTCATTGCGAGATAACAAAGAAGTTCGTGTTATGTATCCAAATGAAGCTCGTTTACGTAACTTAACATACGCTTCAAACATTGAAGCAGATATAAGTATTAAAATAACATTTACAAGATATAACTCATCTGGTAAGTTAGAATCAAATACTATATTGCTTGATTCAAAAGACGATAGATATAAGTATTTAGCAAAAGTTCCATTATTTCGTTTACCAATTATGCTTCATTCACGATACTGTTTATTAAGAAATAAACCAAATCTTTTCTTACAAGAAGTTGGTGAAAGCCCTTATGATTATGGAGGATATTTTATAGTGGATGGATCAGAAAAAGTATTAATTACAAGACAAGAACAAGCATTTAATACATTATATGTAACAAAACAGAAATCGGATCCAAAAGTTGAAATTTTTGCTTCAATTCAATGTTTAAATCCAATTACAAAACAAGTAAAGCGACTTGCTTTTGGTTTCCTAAGAAATAAGAATACAATTGAAGTTTCTGTACCATTTGTAAGAAAACCAATTCCTCTTTTTGTTCTTTTTAGAGCATTAGGAATTCAAACAGATGAAGATATATTACGTTTAATATTTCCAAATCCAGATGATATTGAAACAAAACTGATTCTACCATTATTACATGAATCTATTCTTGATGCTCATCCATTTGTAGATAGTTATAGCGCAATACAGTATATAAGAGTGCTAACAAAAGGTTTCTCTGAAGCACATGTATATAATATTTTATACAATCAAGTATTTATACATATTGATAATAAACCAATGAATAAAGTGACATTTTTAGCAGAATGTGTGCGTAAGATTTTACGAGTTTATGCGAATATTGATACAAATACCGATAGAGATGATATTAGAAATCAACGTTGTTTAACATCTGGTTTACTAACACGTATGTTATTTCAAAACACATATACAAGTTATATTAAAGCAGTATCACGTGCGATTGATAAAGAATATAAATATAATACAACTATTTATGAAGGTGATAATTTCTTAAACATATTTTTACCAGGTAATATGAACGCTTTATTTCTATTTGGCTTTATTAGTGATGGAATTAATAGAGGTTTTAAAGGTAAATGGTCTTCTGGGGCTGGTGAAGAAAAGTCTGGTGCATTACAGCCACTTTCTCGGCTTTCGTATTTAGATTTCTTATCACATTGCCGTCGTGTTGTATTAGATATTGATGATACTGCTATAAGTCTTCCAGGACCTCATAGACTTCATACAACACAATTTGGTTATTTTTGTACATCAGAAACACCAGGTGGTAAATCTATCGGTATTACTAAGAATTTATCTATGTTAACTGCAATAAGTTTATCAATGGATATAACATTATTTAAGAATTGGTTATTTGATAAGATGGATCTATTATATGTAAATGATTTAACTACATTAATGATGAAAGTAGCAGTTCCTCTATATATTAATAATGGAATTATTGGATATACATTAAAACCTGAACAATTAGTTCAAGTATGTAAACTAATGAAACATACTGGATGCTTGCCAGCATATAGTTCTATCAGTTTCAATATTAGAGAAAGACGTATATCACTATTCTTAGATGAAGGAAGACTATTAAGACCTTTAATTCATATTGAAAAAGGTACATATCCTTTTGAAAAGATACAATCTGCTAAGACATGGAGAGAACTAGTAATTGGAAACTTTGATGGTTCTAAAGATATAGACATAGTATCAACAACTTTTAGGGATCCACTCGTAAATCTTGAAAAGCCATCAGCACAAGACTATATAAATCTATTAAAACCTCATGTTGGTATAATAGAATATGTAGATCCTTATGAATCAAATGAAGCGTTTGTTGCGATGTATCCAGAATTAATTAAGAAAGAAACAACCCATGTGGAACTTCATCCTTCTTCTATAGTTGGTCTTTTAACATCTATGATCCCTTTCCCAAATCATAATCAATCACCTCGTAACCAGTTATCTTGTAGTCAATCAAAACAAGGGATATCAATGTCTTCCACCAATTTTAAGAATAGATTTGATAATCAAAACCATGTATTATGTTATGGAGAAGCACCATTAGTTAGAACATTATACTATGATTATGTAGCAGATGGACAAATTGGATATGGGCATAACTTGATTCTTGCTATGGGATGTTTCACTGGTTATAATCAAGAAGACGGTATTGTAATGAATTTAGATTCATTTCAAAGAGGTATGTTTAGAAATATGACATATAAAAGTTATGAAGCATTTGAAGAAGATGATGAAAAAGCACATACAAAAACAAGAATTACAAATCCATCCAATATGCCAGGATGGACTCGTTTAAAAGCTGGAGTAGATTATAGAAAACTAGATGAGCGAGGTATAGTAAAGAAAGGAGAATATGTAGATGAGAATACAGTGATAGTAGGTCGTTATATTCAATCGCAAAACGGAGAAATGAATGATGCGTCTATTACCGCTCAAGTATGGACAAGTGGTATTGTAGAAGAAGTATGTGTTACAGTGAATAACAAAGGTTTATCTTTAGTAAAGATTCGTGTTATTCAAGATAGAATTCCAGAGCTAGGCGATAAGTTCTGCTTAACTGATGATCATGATGTTTTAACGAAAGATAAAGGTTGGGTTAGAATTAATGAAGTAACAGTTGATGATGAAGTGGCACAATTAAATATAAATTCTAATACTATGGAATATGTAAAACCAAATGAAGTATTTATGTTTGACCATACTGGAGAAATGTATGAAGTAGAATCTCAAGGATTAAGTTTAAAGACAACACTAAATCATAGAATGTGGATACAACAAAGAAATTCTGATAAATATGAATTAATTGAAGCATCTAAAATTATTGGTAAAAGAGTAAGATATCAATCTAGTGCATCAATTAACAATATAGAAAATGATATACAAATATCTGATTATTTATTTAGTAAAGGAGATAAGGCAACCGCGTGGTTATATTTCTTTGGTATTTGGATAGCAGAAGGTTGGACATATATTAAAGAATCTGATTCAATAAATAGAGTAGAATTTGCTGCTAATAAAAGACGAGTATATAATAAATTAAAAGAATCTTGTGAAATATTAAATTGGAACTATTCTTATAATGAAAAATCTAATAAATTTTATGTAAATGAGAAGAAAATAAGTAATTATTTAGATGAATATAGTGTTGGGGCTATTAATAAATATCTACCAAAATGGGTATTCAATTTATCTCTTGATCAAACAAAAATATTATTAGAAGGATTATGTTTAGGAGATGGATATAAAACAGATACCTCATTACAATACTTTACTTCTTCAGTAAAATTAAAAAATGATATACAGCATTTAGTTCAGCATGCTGGATGGTCATCTTATGCATCAGTTCGATATGAAAAAGGTTGGGTATCTCCAATTAAAAATAAAAATGGAAAAGAATTTAAGGCAAATAGTGATGCTTGGGTAATTGGTATAAGAAAAACACGAATTAATCCAACTATTAATCATGGACATACTAATAGCCAAAATGGACAAAAAGAAGGCATAATAAACTTTAATGGTAAAGTATATTGTCTAAGTGTTCCATCAGAAGTATTTTTAGTTAGAAGAAACGGTAAAGTTGTATTTACTGGTAATAGTAACAGACATGGTCAAAAAGGAACAATAGGTATGTTAATAAAAGGGTGTGATATGCCAAGAAGTTCATCTGGCATGACTCCAGATATGATGATGAATCCTCACGCTATTCCATCTCGTATGACGATCGCACAACTATTAGAATCAATGTTAGGAAAAGCCGCATGTTTAGGAGGATTTATAGGGGATGCCACAGCGTTTATGAATGAAGGAGGAATTGAAAAGAATATTGGAGACGTATTAGAACAACAATTTGGATTTCAGAGATATGGAGAAGAACTATTTTATGATGGTATGTCTGGGTCAATGATCCCTTCCACTATTTTTGTTGGAAATGTTTACACGATGCGATTAAAACACATGGTAGAAGATAAATGGAATGCGCGTGGTGCTGGACGAAGAGAACAGAAAACACATCAGCCAACAGGAGGGCGAGGAAATCAAGGTGGATTAAGAATTGGTGAAATGGAACGTGATGCTTTATTAGGGCATGGAATATCAAGTTTTATAAAAGAATCATATATGAAACGTTCCGATGGGACAATTATGGTTTTATGTAACGGCTGTGGCACAGTTCCTATATATAATCAAAAAGATAACTTCTACGTGTGTCCTTTGTGCGATGGTCCAGTTCAGTTTGTAGGAGATTCTGCTTCTAACTTTGAGATTCTACCTACAATGAAGCGAAGTGTAACTACACTATCAGAAGTTGAAATACCTTATTCATTAGAAGTATTAAATAAGGAACTAAATACATATGTGAATATGTATATGAGATTTTTAACATCTAAAGATATTACTTCTTTAAAGAAGACACAATTTAGAGGATTAAAATATGAAGAAGTGAAAGAACTATTGTCTATGGAATTAAAACCGAGAGTTATTGAAGATACTTATGAACCGAACGAAAAAGAAGAAGAACCTGAAATAACAGTAAGTGATCAACAACTAGAAGAGTTAGGGGCAAATATTAGTGAAGAAGTAGAAGATTTATCTTTACCTAACATTGATATACAAGAAGCAAAGAATAATGTAGATAAAGAGATGAAAGCAGAATCTATAGCTCTAGATTTACAAGATACAGATGATATTGAAGTTGTTCAAACAGTAGCAGCTTCTGCTCCATCACTAATTGTTCAACAACCAATGATGATGACACAGCAACAATATGTGCTAGTTCCAACAATGGCAACACAACAAGTTCCTTTACAAGTTATATCTTCACAAGTGCCAAATGCTCCACAAACACTTGTGGTTGATACAAGCCCGCAAGCAATGGAAGCAGATGGAATTGATGTATCTGAGCGAGAGATTCGTCCATTAAGATCTATATTAAAAAGACCCAATTCTCCATCAAGATTTAATAGATCTGCTTCACCCACACGATCACAATCACAGGGACAGTCACAGTCGCAATCGCAATCGCAATCGCAAGGGCAGGGGAAAACAACTTTTTCAATAAATAAGTTAGATTCTGATGAAATTAGACCGAATGTCCCATCAAATACGAGAATTAATATCGTAAAAGAAGGTGAATAAAATTTCATGTTTACATAAATTTCATCTTTAGATAAATTTCATCTTTAGATAAATTTCATCTTTAGATAAATTTCATCTTTAGATAAATTTCATCTTTAGATAAATTTCATCTTTAGATAAATTTCATCTTTAGATAAATTTCATGTTTACATAAATTTCATCTTTAGATAAATTTCATGTTTCACACAAAATTGATAAAATATTTAAACAATAAATTAGTAGTATAATAAATGGAAGAACACGTAATTGATACACTATTTCGTAGTCGCAAAACTCTTCTTAAAATCTTGGAAGAGAAAGGGTATGATATTACTCCTTATGAAAAGTTAAGTCCTTGGGAAATTGAAGCAATGATTGTTAATGAAAAGAAGAATAATCTAAAAATGGAACTTGTTCATAAAGAAAATGAATCAAAGTGTGTTGTAATGTATCGTTTGAATCGTGTAAAACAAAGTCTTGGAAAACTTGTTTCTTCACTAAACGATCAAGAATCGGATGATTATATTCCGAATCTAGAAAATACTATGGTATATATTATTGTTCTTGAACCAGTAAATAATGTTGATGTATTCCATAACGCAGCACTAAATGCTCTTTCGAATAAGATTAATCTATCATTCTTTCAAGCAGATTCTTTAGTGAATGATCCTCGTCAACATATTCTAGTTCCTAAACATGAACTCGTTAAGAAAGAAGATATTTCTGCATTGAAGAAATTTCTAAATATTCAATCTGTGGCGAATCTACCATTTATCCGCTTTCATCAAGATATTCAAGTAAGACTACTAGGCACAGTTCCCGGTGATGTTATTAAGATTACTCGTCCTAGTCCGTCAAGCGGAGAAGAAACAGTATATAGAGTTTGTGTTCCTTGATTAGGATGGCAGTTAATTATGACTCAGACACTACAGAAAACATAAAATTAAGATTAAAAGACTTAAAAAATAGTTTTGATACGGTGACAACATCACCACGTTATAATAATGCAGAAACCGGTGAAGTAAAAGATGCTCTTGTTGCTTTACAAACTCGTCTTGATACGAATCCTGCTACTGAACTACATGAAGCAGATGATTCATTCATTTTAATACAAAAGAGTATTCTGGAAGCACAAGAAGATTTAAAAATAGCAGAAGAACGTGTAAAAACTATGAGAAATGTTGATAAAAACCCGAGTTATTATGAATCTTGGTTTCCAATTAATAGACCTTTACGGAGTTCATCCATAATTGTTTGTTTCATATTTGGAATCTTCTTTTTCTCATTATCCTTTTTTAGTTTTATGAAATACTTAGGATTCTCATTTACTGTGAATATATCATGGTTAACATCTGATGTTATACAAACATATAGAAAATTTTTCGTATATGGAGGAGGATTTATAGTTATTGGTCTTATTATTTTAACAATAATTGGTTGGGTTAGAAAATCATAATTGAATAGATAGAAGATGGTTAAAAATAAAAATATGTTTTATATATTTTTATTTACATTTAGTGTATTAACAATTATGATTTTATTCAAATATACAGTAAAAGAAGGTTTCCAGTTTAATAACTGTTCTTCTATAACAAATTGTAAGACTTGTGCTGATACACGTGGTTGTACATTTTGTGGAGATAAGTGTGTAAATAATGATGTTGCTTCTAGTCAATGTGGAACAAGTTCTAAAATAACTGATTCACAGTTCTGTCCAGAAGTTACAATGAAGTGTGATGAGATTAAAGACTGTAAGACATGTGCTAATAGACTTGATTGCACATTTTGTAAAACAAGCAATAAATGTGTAAAAGCTTCTAAATCAGAAGAACTATGTCCCAGAGAATCAACAGTTACTACAGCTGAAGCATGTGGATTAACAAGTTTAGTTGAAGATAGTTCTGGTAATTTAACAACGAATCTCTATGGGCAATGTAGTTCTGCTACAAATTGTAATCAATGTATGAGTACTCCGGCATGCTATTGGTGCTCGAATCAAAAAAAGTGTGTATCAAATATACAAGTATATGAAGAATGTATGGATGATAAAATAATAAGTTCGTTAAGCCAATGTTCTAATAAGAATGAACCTACTTATTCAGAAGATATATCTGGAGTCATATTTTCAAATGCTGTTTTGCCATCACAAGTATCTGAAGACTCTGTAACAATAAGTTCATCAGAAACTATAGTTCCTTCTACAAATAATGTTATAGGGCCAAATAATAGTATTAGTTTTAGTTCAATGAAATCAAATATATCTGAATATCCTAATGATTCTATTATTCCAGTATTAGGTTTATCTAGAACTAGTACTGGTTTATTAACAGATAATTCTATACAGATTATTATTGATGCTTTGAAAGCCAAAGGATATACATTAAAAGATAGTGCTTCTAAGAATAGTGTATTAAGTTTAATTAAGAAAGAAACAGATTATTATAATAATTTATTAAAAAATAATGTTTCATCATATGTAAATAATTCTTTGGATTTTGTATCAGATGGAACATCATTAAATAAAGCAAGAAATATAAGGCAACATATTGAAGATTTAAATATAGTTTCCCGGTATGTAGAAGCAATAAATACATCAACATTTGTAGAAGCATATATTGATTTAGATATATCTAAAACAAAGTTTGAAGATACTGTTCAATTAGCAAAGGCAACTAATTTTAATATAGAATTATTATGGGTTGCAAACTTAGTAGTTCTTGGATTTATATTTTTTGTTTAAATCACTGATAGATGGCACAATCTGCTGATACTTTAAAAGAATCAACAGATGAATATAATTTTTATCAAAGAATGAATGAAATTGGGACTTATACTTACAATAATAAAATGGATACAATTTTTGTATTTCAATTAACATTTATTTCATTGCTAATATTTATAGTTTTATATTATCTTTATAAAAATAATGTTATAACATTTTTTGTCTTATCTAGTGTATCTCTATTATTAGGTTTATTTGTAGTATATGTATATTTAAATAGAATACTAGTGTATTCTAAGATTCGTGATCAAAAGGATTGGTCAAGAATAAACTTCGGCGATGGAACTATTCAGCCAAAAGATTATAATCAAGCGGGTGTAGATGGTGGAGAAAATGGTTCTGTCCCCACACAAAGATGTGGTCCTGCTGATCCAACTCCCGTTTGCACTGCTATATAAGAATACAAAATACTATTAGATGGCACCAATCGAAGACCCAACAGCAGAAGATATTCTAACAAAAAATCTTATAGATACTGCTTTATATTTAAATGATAGATTAAGTATTGGTAATCAAACGAATCTAGCTGATAAAGTGAATTCTAAAAAAAGTGATATTGAAACACAAAAAATTGTATTACAAGATTTAAGAGATGCTATTGAAACTTATAATAGAGAATTTATTGAAAGAGATAATGAATTAGTTCAAAAACCAGCAAATTTTTTAAATAATACTCAAGATTATAGTTTATTTATATTATTTGCTGGTTATGGTGTATTCTGTGTATCAGTATTAATTTATATTATGTTATATTCAAAAAAAGCAATGTTATTAACAATGATGTTTGTAGTTATAGCAGTATTATTATATGTATTATTTGTATTTATGATACAGCGTTTTGGCTAAGCAAAACGCTATAAGAGTTTATTTTTCGTAGAAAAATAAATAAATACAGAGATTTGGATAAGCCAAATCTCTCTAAAACTATTTTCCTTTTCAAGGAAAATAGGAATACAGCGTTTTGGATAAGCAAAACGCTATAAGAGTTTATTTTTCGTAGAAAAATAAACAAAATGGGAATACAAAGATTCGGTTAAACAGTTTGTTTTCCAGCATCATATGCTTCTACTTCATCATCATCCATGAAAACCCGTCGATCATAGTATCTACCATCTACAGGTTCTCCATATTCATCATTTACACGCTTGAGTAGATCATTACTATTTAATGCGCGAACAGTTCCTCCTAGTGATGAAGCCCACTTGCGATACGCACGATCAATCACTTTGAACGGAATTTCTGCACCAAGTTCTTCTCGCATACGTTCATTCTGAAACTTAGCGAATGAATCACTTGACTCTTTATAATCATCACTTGCCTTCTTTACAATAGCGGGCGTTGGCTCAAGACCAGCAACCAAATACTGCGTCTCATAAATATGTACAAGTAGTGAGAGAAAGGGTTCACGCCATTTGAGTAGTTTCAAATCAAGTTCATTATCACGGAGAAATACGTTTGGCTTTTTAGAAATATATTCTGGATCATCTTCTGTTACGAATTTAGATACAAACGGAATAACACGAATACGACGCCAAGTGCCTCGGTCCATTGTCTTAATAATTGGCTTCGAGTTACACATCATATTGAGTTTACCAGTTACCTTGAACTTCTCTTGATCACCATAGAGACGACGTGCTTCAATAATATCTTCACCCGAAAACTGTTTCATTAGACTTGTGTTAAGAGGCTCTTTGTCGTCTGGCTCTTGGAGATAGATGAAACGTTTACTCTTAATTGCCATAATATCTGGATTTGCTGCGCCAGATTCTGGGCGTTTGCGAGTTAATACAGTTGCTTGTAAAGAAGTTTGATAATCGCCAAATGTTAGACGCATAAGTTCTACAATCTTTGATTTACCATTGCCACCGACACCTTCCCACGTATAATACTGTTGTTCTTTGTTAGCACCTTCTAAACAACTTGCTAGAAGGCGGAGGAAATAGTCACGAAGATCTCTATTTGGGAAAATCTTATTAAAGAAATCGTAAATTTCAGCAAATACTGGATTTGACGCATCATAAGGAAGATAGTTAATAGGATCTAGATCTGGAAAGTTATAACCAGCAAGAAAGTTTAGATAATCTTCTGGGATACCAGGACGGAAAATTACATGTTCTTGTGGGCGTTCTTCTGTTTTTACTCTTAACTGTAATACACCATTTTTACAAGCAAATAGATAAGGATCTTTATTAAGTTTATTTGTAAAGTCTTCATCGCAGAATACAGTTTCAGCCATGCGCATGGTTGATTCAACAAACGCATTTGAATAAAGATTATTTTCCATTTTTAGAAGTTTTTTAAGTTCCTCTATTAATTTATCATGATCATTTGCTTTTCCCATTTCATTACGAATATTATCTCTGGCTAAACTAAAATATTTTGCCACATCTTCAGGAATTTTTTTCTTTAATTGAATACCTTGATTTAGATGTTTCCACGTATTCATTTGATCATCATAGAAATACCAATCAGTATTTTTAGTATTAATAGATGCAACATAATTATTTTTATATAGTTTTTTCATTAATACTGCAATGTGATGATTTGTAGGTTCCATTTTCTGACGAATATACTGTAGAATATGATTGTCAACTATTTTTTTATACTGTTCTGGATTATCATTCTTTGCCCACTTATGTAGACTTCTTTCAGTCAACTTTGGACGACCATCATTAATATTCATTTTATGAAAGAAATCAACTTTAAGTTGCGCAATATTATTGGATGAAAACTTGGATGAATAACGACTAAAATCCATCCATAGATCAAACATAGTATCCGATACTTCAATATTATGAAGACACCATCCAAGGCGCATCCATGAATCATATGAATCTGCGCGTTTCTTGTCAAGGCATTCCATTACGATAGATTTAACTAGATTCTTTTCTTCTTCGCTTGCTGGTGTAATGATAAAATCTTTTAGATCATCCAAAATACTAGGTTTTTCAACAATATCAGTAATATATGTCATGCTACGCGTAGATGCTCCATTTAACAAAATATTATATTCATCTTTATTATCATCTACTAGTTCATTATCATCATCTGGAATATTATAACGAATGCTTAGAAGCTCCATTAGTTGGCGACTTGAATAGTTATTAATATCATCTTCATCCCAAATATTCTTTACCGGATCATATGTAAATACATGTGAAAGTTGATATGGTGCAATACTAGGTTTAGATTCACCATAAGGGAACCATCCTTGATCCCCTACCATCGCTTTATCATACACTTCATCGTCTGGATTAATATAACCAGTATTATCAAAAGATGTTTTAACAAAATTTTTTTGGAGAATATAATTGCGAAGTACTTTTTGTTTATCGTTGACTAACCCAATATCAGGACACAGAATATGAATCCCATCTTTTACATATTTGTTCTTTGCTTCAGGATATGGCGATGGTCTCATTGTAACAAAGAATCGAAGAAGTTCATAATCATCTGTTTTAATAAATTTCTTAATTGTTTCTCCAATATGTTTTGTAAACTGTGAAATTTGTTCTTTTTCAAACTTTCTAATTTTGTTGGTTTCATTTGAATAATGAAAATCAATATCAATTGTAAGAGGTTTTGATTCATTTTTACGAGGGCGTTCAATCAAATTAATTGGAGCTCCTCCTTTTATCCAGAGATAGTCATGAAGCAGATCAAGAAACTGTTTATAATCATTATTAGGAATAGACCAACGCCCTTTTAAAGAGTTACTATCTCCCATACCAGTGAGAGTTACATCTTTCTTACCAGTCACTTGATGAGCGGTTAGAAACTTGAACAATTCATGATTGTGAAGAAGAGATCCCATTTTTACTACTATACTTTTAAATCTAAAAAAAAACAACCAATTTTTTACTTTTTTAGTGAAAGGTATAAAGCCTCTTATATCCAATAATCTATGAATGCTAAGCGACTACAAAAAGAGTTCGTCCAATTACAAGATAAGACTCTAAAAGAAACTGGTATATACTATTTTATTGAAGGTGATAATATGTTGAAAGCAACTGCTTTTATGTTTGGTCCTAAGGGAACACCTTACGAATTCTGTCCATTAGAATATAATTTTACAATCCCTGATGATTATCCATTTATGCCTCCCAAAGTGTTATATAGAACAAATGATGGGAGAACAAGATTCCATCCAAATTTTTATGTGGATGGAAAGGTATGCTTATCGATTTTGGGAACCTATTCTGGACCAAAATGGGCAAGCTCTATGAATATTTCAACGGTGCTGTTATCAATTTATTCGTTGATGACAGAGAATCCGTTGATTCATGAACCTTGTTATGAAAATACAAGACTATCAACGCCAAAGAATCAACAATACGCAGATTATATTGAACATCAAATGATACAACTTTTTATTAAATCAATTCAATACAACTATTATAAAAAATATACTGACTTAGATGAAGAATTTAAAAATAAACTATTAGAATCTTATGAATTAATTAAAAAGAAAGTTGAATCAAAAACAGAGCACCATGATGTAACATATACTTTGCTACCATATTCAATGTTTGGTTCAACTTCATGGAAGAAGTTACACGAAGAAGTTAGACGAAGATATTAAAAAATTAATAACTAACTACAAAAACTGAAAAAAATTAAATAAAATTTTAACTATTATAGTGTAGTTAAAAAATGAGTAGTTTTAAAACATGTCCTTTATGTCGTAATTATCTGATTGCTCAAATATCAGATGAGAAACTGAATCGTGTATGTAAAACATGTGGCTATTCAGTTGAAGATAAAGGAGGATTAATTATGGAAACTTATGTCAAACAAAAGTCATCAGATTCTTATAAGATCCTTCTTAATGAGTTCACCCGGCAAGATCCAACACTACCGTATCTAAAAGATTTGAAGTGTCCTAACGGTCAGTGCTCATCAAATAAAGAAACAGCAGAAAAGAAAGTATATCTTATTAAATATGATGTTGAGAATCTAAAGTTTGTTTATATTTGTAATAATTGCGAGCAAACATGGACTACACGCTAAAAGAAATAACTACGCGCTGAAAGAAATAACTACGCGCTAAAACAAATATAAATTACACTAAACGCTTATATAAATAGGTGAACCATGGAAGAAGATCCTATTTTTTATGGTGGTATAAGAATTCCGCAAATAAGAGTAAAAGTCCCAACTATAAGACTTCCACAATTTATTAAAAAGGGGGTTAAACAAATATCATCTGCGCTCGAATCAAAAAAAATAAGACAAACTGGAAGAGTTTCTGCTAAAAAAGCCTCCATATCAAAAGTAGAAGCTCAAAAAGCTGCTACCTCTAGATTTACACAAGGAAGAACGAAGGCGATAGAAGGCGTAGAGGCTCAAAGTGCTAGGCTAAAATCTACAGATATATCTTCTAAATTTGAAAACCCTTTATTTAAACAAAAAATAACAAAAGTTCTTGGTGATAAAGCTGTTTCTTTTGGAAAAAAGTTATCTCCAGATGATCTCCGTTCAAAAGTACAAGCTAGATTGGATGATATTCGTTCTAGAGCGGATGCCAGGGCTAGATTTGAAGCAGATGGCGCAAGAAGCAGTTTAACAAATAGAAATAATACATTAATTAACGCTAGTAGAGCAGATTTATCAACACGAATAGGAGATTTAAGAGCTGATTTTAACAATAGACTTTCTAATTTAAGAAAACTTTCTCCTGAAGATATAGCAAAGTTAAAATCTTTAGAAACATTTAATACTAGTAGAGCAAATTTAGATGCTGGTAGAAGAGCAAGAGGTGGAACTAGTAGGTTTGACGATGCCGGTGGAAGAGCAAAAAATGCTGCTGGTGATATTGACGGTCCAAGAAATAGAGGTGCTGATGCAGCAGATGCAAATGCTAGATCTAGAAGGTCTATAGCGGATGGAAGCGCAAATTTAGATGCTGGTAGAAGATCTAAAGGATCATCTAGTAGATTTGACGATGCCGGCGGAAGAGCAAGAGATGCTGCTGGTGATATTGACGGTCCAAGAAATAGAGGTGCTGATGCAGCAGATGCAAATGCTAGATCTAGAACGTCTATAGCAGATGGAAGCGCAAATTTAGATGCTGGTAGAAGATCTAGAGGATCATCTAGTAGATTTGACGATGCCGGCGGAAGAGCAAGAGATGCTGCTGGTGATATTGATGGTCCACATAATAGAGGCGATAACCCAAACCGTTTAAGTGAAGAAAATGCACGTAATAAAGCAGATGATGCAAATGCTAGAATGAGAGAAAATGTAGATGCTTCTAAAGGTTTATTAAATAGAATAAAAAGTTTTGTAGGTAAAATTTTACGATTATTAGGACAATTACTAAGTATTGTTTTACCCTTTTTATTTGTATCTTTGCCTCCAATAAGACCGCCACGTCCACCACCAGGTATGCCACCAGCACCAATTATTATAGTAACACCTCCTCCTCCTATCGTTCCTCCAGTGACCCCAATAGTTACTCCAGTATATACACAACCAGGAGCCCCTCAAGCAGCTTTACCCCCAGAAGGTGCTTTACCTCCAGAAGGTGCTTTACCTCCAGAAGGTGCTTTACCACCTGGCTCAGCAGAAGAATTTGAGTCGTTTGGTAATTTAATGTTTCAATTAGCAGAACAACCGAATGAAACAATTTCATTTCAAATTAATTCACCATCAGATACATTAGAATTTGATCAGACTACTGTAACATTTCCAATTGAATCATGGGATACACCAGTATACGTAAATTTCGTAACAACGTTAGAAAGTTCATCAGAAAATATAACTGGTGATTTATCGGATAAGCTAAGCACACTAAAACAATCAAACCAAACAAAACAATTAGCACGCTTTAATAAGAGACCTAATATTACAAAAGGTTCATTAAATGATTATTCTGTAAGACCAGATGAAATTAATGCTCAAAGAAAACGTTTGGAATATTTATTAAAGCCGGCTGAAACTATTCAACAAGCATTGGCAAAAATTAATAAACGTGTTCGCATGCGTGAAGAGTTTATGGGTGGCGACTATGAAGGCGGCTATGAAGAATATAGGGGTATTGTTGAACCTACATATTATAACTATGAAAAAGAAGAAGAAGTTGTTGAACCTACATATGAAGAATCTGAATATAAACCTTTAGAAGAAACAGTATATCCTTCTGAGAAGATTGTATATGAAGAAGAATATAAACCAAAAGAAGAAATAGTAGATCCTATATATGAACATTCTGAATATAAACCACTAGAAGAAACAGTTGTGCCAACTTTACAAGGAGGGCAAGAAGAAGAAGAAGAAGAAGAAGATCAAATACCTAATCTGGATTATGATACTATAGTAAATGATATAGATGAAACACAATTAGACGATAATTATAAGGCAGAAATAGAATTTATACTTCTTCAAGATGTTTCTAGTGAAGTAAATGTTTATGTAAATGTATTAGATCGTACTTGGACTATTCAGCCAAATATGATTACATTTGATTATGATATTTCTTCTACAAATACTTTTTTCTTTTCTCAAGAAATTTATAATACATTAATAAATTTACATGTGGAACAATATAGTAATCAAGCAGAAGAACAATTTGATGATTATATTGATAATACATATGAAACAAGTATGAATAGAATAAATAAAGAAGAACAACAATATAGATTAGATGAAGAAGATATATACGATGATGTATATAATAAAACATATCAACAAGAAATGTCTAAAGCAGATGATGCGGAATACGTATTAAATCAACTAGGAGGATATGTAAATCCAACAAACTCAACATTTTATAATAGGACACGTAAGTTATCTAGAAAAATAAAATAATAGACTAAACCAACAGAAATATCCAGATTCCTTAAACTCGTCAATTATTGGAATTAGTTCAAAAAATTCTGGTTCGTTTTGAATCATCGAAGCTATAATACTTTGATCCTTTCCTATAAATCTATTTTGTTCTAAATATGTTTTTAACATAGTATCATATTTAGAATAGTATGTTAACCAAACTTCTTTTGTAGCTGCTAAAATTCCTCCGCCAACACAATTTATTTTTTGAAAATCATTTTCATTTTCAAAATCTGTAATTCTTAAAACATTAAATTTTGTATTTGAGATTCTATCACAGCGTGGAAAGTTGAGTAGTTGTGGAATCCATTCATTATGTCTACAAATTCCAGCATCACACCAAATAAATTTAGATGTATTAAAATAGTTTTGTTCAATTGCTTTTTTAACAAACTCTTTTTTCTCATACCATAAAACATATAATTCTGGTGTATGGTAGTGTTCATCATCTTTTAGTTTCTCGTTTATCCACATTTCTTGATTATAACGTTTAAACGCTTCTAATTCAAGAAAAGGTAATGAAATAATTTTAGTTTTTTCTTTATAGTTAGAACGAATAGAGTCTAATGTTTCAACAAGTTCTGGAGTTGTAAAAAAGACGAGATTACAAGGAATGTGTTTCCAAAACTCTAACCATTTTAAATAATCATCTATAGAGTTTTTTGATTTTACTGGATAATACGCAGAAACAACTGTTATATCTTTTACTTGATTTTTATAATACTGAATTAATGCATTAGGATTCTGAATACCAGAACTATTAAAAGCAGAGGCACTGTGAATTCTATGAAAAATAAGAGGTTCTGGAATAGAAACTAAAACTTTATTCTCTAACGCCAAACGAAACCATAAATCATAATCTTCTAAATGAAACCTATTTTTCCAAAATGCCAATTTACTTTTCATAATAATACTCGAATTAACAATTGGATTTATTTGGAATAGTGTTTCTAATGTTACTCTACCAGATGGTAAGTTAGGAACATGATTTAATTCTCCAATATACTGACAGTTACTAGATAACACGTCTATAAAAGAATGTTCATTTAAAATCTTCTTTTGGACTTCTAATTTAGTAGCAAACCATACATCATCCACATCTAATAGGCAAATATATTCTGTACTTACATCTTCCATCATTTTATTTAACGTATCAACTTTGCCTTTTGTAGTATAATATTTTATCAAAATTCTTGGATCAGAAATATTTAGATGAAGACTATCTTCTTCATGCCCATTTACTCCTATTATCCATTTCCAATTCGTCTCCGTTTGGCCAACTACAGAATTATAACACTCTTCAAAATATTCAATACCGTTGAAGAGTGGTGTTAGAATTGTTACAAAACTCATTTATAATAATTAATATGTATCCTTTAACCTATATAAAGTATTTAATAGATTTTCTGACACTAAAGGAGGAAATGAAAAATTATTCTTATTTGTTATTATATAAGACCAATCTGCTTTTGATTCATCTTTAATAATAGATGTATAATCGTATTTATCATATTTAAATAATAAATCTATAAAATCACAAAAACTACTTTTCATCTTATTTCTTAATTCTTTTATACACCATACTGATGCTAAAAGTTGAAAAATATCTCTACCAGGTTTCATACAATTATCACTAATTTTGAACATATCTTCAGAAGAATTTATACATGTCTTATTTAATCCAGTACACGCAAACCCAAAATCAAGAATACATATATGAAACTCTGAATTTAATATGTAATTTGTATTATTAATATTTATATTTATATTTACTGGTTTTTTTATTAAAAGAATATTTGTATAATGTAAATCTCTATGATCTAAACATATAACAGTTTCAAGATAATACAAGGCAATACATATTTGGAGAAAGCAGTGTATAAAATCTCTTTCAGGATTCTTTGATTCTTGAATAAAATTATGAAAGAAAACACCATTTTTTAATTCCATTGAAAAATGAACAATAGAGTTTTTTGTATAAATATCATATATCTTTGCCAACATATATTCCAACTTCAAACTTTCTAACACTTTGTAACTCATATATTGTAATAATGCTTCTGTTAATAAATTACTATCATTATGTATGGGCATTTTAACTAAACAATATTCTTTTATATTAGTAGTTCTTTTTACTAAATAAAGTTTTCCATAACCTCCTCTATAATATTCTTTAATATATTCAATCAAACATCTAGTTTTATTTTTTTTATTTATTAAATAGCCTTTAACATCTTCATTCAATAATTTATTTTTAATTTCTTTAAAATCAATATTTAAATTATTAAAATTTAATTCAATATCTAAATCATTTAAGGAAAACTCCTTAACTTCCATCTATTTAATATAGTTTATAATATCATTATTATTTACGGGACCTTTTGATTCTAATAAAACGGCATATATTTCATAAGGATGTTCTGTCTGACGAACATCATTACCGTATTTCTTAATAAAAGATTCTGGCGGTTCATGTTCTAGAACACCAGTAACAGTATCATAATACATTATATTAATTTCACTAAAAACTGGATTATAATCACTTTTATACATTGGTAAAGGGACCCAGCGATTTTCAAAAATATAAAAAGGAGCTAAAAAAGTATCTGGATTGTACCGAATCTTTTCTAGCCATCGTTCTGGTATCTCTCTTTTCGAAAATTCTGTCCAACCTTCTTTTGCCAAGAACTTATCCCACGCATCTTTATTATTTCTTTGATGAATGTGAACTGCTTCATGAAATAATGTTACTTCTAAAGAAGGAAATCTGGCATCACTTGGAATACAAATTATATTATTAGGTCTTGTATGGGGAAACCCATTTTCTGCTGAATGATTTAACTGAACAATATTTATATCATTAAAAATCTCATAGTTTTTTACAAATTCTCTTATATTTGAAAAATAGGAGTTATAATCTGTTACATACGCGAAGTTTTTTCTTGCTAAATTATTTAAAAAACTATTTTTACAACTAGCATTAAATCTATCTATTATTTCTGCTTCTTTGATATAGTTCATAGATCAACTGTTACTACATTCCCATCATTTTTCTTTTGCCTCTTTTTTTCCTCATGTTTACTAATTAAATATCTATCAAGTTTCTCAAAGTTGATTGTTGCTTGGATCTTAGTAACGCGAGGCGCATCTACATATGTTTCTTTTGTAGTCTTTGGTTTGGAAACTGTGTGTTTTACTTCAAATCCAAATTGGTTCGCAAAGTTACGAATATTTACCTTGTCACACTTGTTATAAATAGTTTTGAATAGTAGATCTCCAGCATATGCCTCTTTTTCTTGTGTGTTAAGATTTGATTTCACATAACCGGGCAACTGATCAACAAGTAGACCAAATAGTTGTGTAATAGGATTATAAATCTGATGTTCAATGTAATATTTGTAGTCAATCTTAAGTTTATTTTCTTTAATAAAACTTGGTGTTTCAATACGGTCTCCTTGAAGTTTTGATGCGACTTGTCCAACAATAGGTTGAATATACATAAACTGAATACGCTCTCCAGAACTTGGGGCATTACCAGGATCTCGCAACGTAATTCGTTCTGCTAGAATCTTATGAGGCGGTGGTGTTGCCGCCTTGTATTCAGATCTTAGTGATTTAGTGAGTGTGAGTTGATGATCACTAATCTTTCCATCAATCAAATCATTACAAGTAGTTTGAACAAACTCAAACGCCTTCTTGGGATCTTGTTCATTCAACAGAATCTTAATTGCGCCTCCATAAACATTCTTTACAATCGCGGCATAATCACGTCGTTTTGTCGCAATACCCATGGATGTTTGCTTATAACTATCTGGACTCTCTTCATACTTATTACCTACATAACGCTTCTTTGAGAAGATGATAAACGGATAAAACACTTTATCATACTCAAAATCGTGAGGCTTCTTCAAACAACGAGTTACAAACTTACCCGCCTCTTCTGTCATCGCCATTGTTTCTTCAATTGCTTTGCGTCCTTTTAGAGTTTCACCGGTCTTAGGATCTTTTACATTAAAGTTTACAAATAGTGAATCTGTATCACCATATACGATTTCTGCTTCACAACGAGGATCATTGGCTGTTTTCCCATAAAACATTTCAATGGCATCTTTGGCAAATAGAATCTGTTTGCGACCATATGCGGTTGTTGAAGCCGCAAGATGCTGTAGTCTCACTTTAAAGGTAGATGAGCCTAGCTGACCATACAATGAATTAGCAGTCAATTTATACGCCAGTTGCTCGGCATCCAATAGCGCTTTACGAAATACATCTGTCTCTTTTTCTGCTTCCTTACGTTTTGATTTTCTTGCCGCTAATAGTTTTGTAAGAATATCTGGCAAAGTTCCTTTTGTGTCATTTGCTTGCTGGACGTAGCGACAAATACGAATACCAGTTTTGATCTTCTCAGGGTTCTTACGTGTATCTTTAGGATCTGGTGCCCAAATATCAAACTCAATATCTGTAAAACGAACATATTCATTTAAATATTTTTCAGATTCTTCTGATCCAAATGAGTATCCAGTAAAATTATAATTACTATCATAGTCTTTCGTCCATAGTAGAGTATCGTAACTCAGATTTTCTGAAATAATAGACGATGGATATAGAGATGCGAAATCCGCAACTCCAATAGGAGACTTCACATAGAAGTTAGGCTCTGGAACTAATACAATTGCGCCTTCATATGTTTCTTCTACAAAATCATGATCTGTTTTTTGAATTGGATTGGGAAGAACTTCAATTAATTGTCCACGTTCTTGACATTCTTTAAAGATTAGACTTTCACATTTGATTCCTTGACCACGTGTAAAGATATAACTGATTGGAACACTACACGTATTTGCCATCGCCATGGCATTATTAAATACATCCAACTTGTTTAACAAATTAAATACAAGAACACAATCTTGAATACAGTATTTCGCAACAATAGCGCGCCCAGAGGTTCCACCTTCACGATGAAGTTTGAAGATTTCAGCGGGTGAAACATCATCTTTCACAATCGCCCATGATGTAATTGTTTCTAAATCGTTTGTTTCCAAAGGATCATTCAACGTATTTGCTTCAATTACAAGTCCTTTTCCATTTACAACTTCAACAATTTTTCGTTTCTCAACAATCGTGTCACCAATATCATCTAACAGCACTAAATACTTCCCAGCTTCAGCTCCATCAGTAGATTTTGTTTCAATAAACCAACTGCTACCTTTTGATACATCAATTGATTTAAGTTTACCACTCATGTAATGGCGACATACATCATCAAGTTTATAAGAGGCAAGATTTTCAATACGTTTAATGTAGAAGTATAGATCAATATGAAGACGACCAATGAATGACCAAATATATAGCGTATTATCACCTAGAGCAGATGATGATAAGAACTTCTTTTGTAGTTCAACTGGTTTATCAACACGTGATAAACCTTGAAACATTTGATTATTAACAAGCATGAGTTCTTCCATGCGTTCATGGAGATATTTCATATCAAAGCCAAATACGTTATATCCTACAAGAATATCTGGATTCTTTTCATTCAGTAGTTTTAGAAACTGTAGAATCATATCACGTTCTGAAGCACAGTTGTATACAATCGCATCTTCAATAGGATCTGAACCGTTTACAACAAAGATATGTTTATCGTTTAAAATAGTATTTGTAGAGAATACAATACCAATTTGAATAGAAGGATCACCAGCAATTGGATATTTTCTATTCATATGATTATTTAGAAGTTTCGTCATATTGTTTACAAAGTCAGTCGGTCTTTCATATAGTTTTTCAACATCACGCTTGAAAGTAGGTGTGTTCAAATGTTTATCAAGTTCACTATATGCTGGAATAGAGTGTTTTAGTTTAATAGTTTTAGATCCTGTAATAGCGTCACAGATATAAAGTTTAAAACTATCAAAGTCATTCGTTTTTTCATATAACTGTTTCGCAACTTTCGTATAGTCTTTCTTGGCCAATGGAAAATCACCAGACTCACTATAACACTCAATATCCCAAAAACCGTATGTGAACGGCGCAATACTAGTTCCATTATATGGGATTATATCTTGCCAATCAACATTAATATGTTCATCATATGAACAATCAATAGAAACCCATCCACATGGATTAATATTTCTTAGATGAAAGAAACGAAGCATAGGGTCAAGATTGGCTTCGTATACCTTACTATTCTTATCATCAAGAAATATTTCTTTTAGTTCACGGAAATCTTGTAGAGAAGATACTGAAAGTTTTACGAATGGAAACACAGTTTTATTTGTATATCCATATAGTTTCTCTTTTTCAACATATTCAATTTCAATACTAGAATGTAGTTTGCGAGCCATACTTGACGGGTCAAGATTCTTCAAATAACTATATTTCTCATCTGACTTAACCTTCTTTTCAATAATATCTTTCTTACGTTCTTCAATACATTTTTGAAGATTTAGTTTAAAACTATTAAATGTCTTCTTCAACTTATTAGGAAGTTCAACATAGAAATATGGAGAGAAATTTTCAATTTCAATGTGAATAGATTTATTATCATTTGTTTTACCAAATAAATGAATAATATATTCTTGTTTATATTCACGTTGAATAATTTTTTTATTAGCAGTCACATCATCATCCAAATAATCTTCGTGAATATATTCTACTTCTTTTACTTCTTCAGTTTCTTTTAATACTTTCCTATCTTGAGAATAACAATCCAAGATTTGAAAGATTACCATATTGTATAAGTTATCTATTCATCAAAAACAAACCAATTTTTTAGTTTTTACGTTTCAAAGAACGTTTCTTATGCTTTCTCTGTTTCTTCGTGGCTAATTTACGATATAATCTGCCACCACCTCTTAGAAGAGGTGTTGTTCCTTGGGTATTATTGCGTAACGGTCTATTTTCTTCGCTGACAGAGTTCATAGCTGCATTCATGTTATTTCTTGAACTTAATGTGCTTACTGTATCAGAACTAATGTTAGGAGGAGTATTTTGAATAGATATATCTGGTGTGCTAGCAGTTAAATTAGTATAATTATTATTTGTAGATGAGTTATTCATAGAAGCAGAGTTGTTCATAGAAGCAGAGTTGTTCATAGAAGCAGAGTTGTTCATAGTAGAACTGTTCATAGAACCAACGTTATTCATAGTAGAACTGTTCATAGAACCCATATTCTCCATAGAACCCATATTCTCCATAGAACCCATATTCTCCATAGAACCCATATTCTCCATAGAACCCATGCTGTTCATGCTTGTATTCTTTGGCAAGTTCATTGATTTCACAGGAGCGGTTACTAGTTTTTTCATTGTAGTTAAATCATTCGCATTCGGCATCGCATTTGTTTGACCAGATTCACTATTAAATACAGCAGGTTTCTTATCAGTTCCTACAACTAATAAGCTGGGATATCCTTCAATCTTCGAGTTTTTTAAACTTGTATTATCAAGTTGATCATAATGAACACTTGCCATATTTAGTTTACGCCCTTTTGTTGATTTTAAAGGAGACCATACATTTTCCTTGTATTTTGTGCAATGACCGCACCAATCGGCATATACCATTATAACTGCCATTGGCCCTTTTGATAACATTTTTTCAAACGCCGGAATATCGTTGCTTGAACGAACATCCATCGGTAAAGAAATTTTTCCCATTTTAGTAGTTCTTTTGGACATCTACTTAGTTGTCTTATTTTCTTAAAATATATCAGGTCATGTGGCAACAACCATTATATGAATTTTCAGCAGTATGTTTTAGATTAGTTATAATTATAGTAGTTGGGTTTATTGGATATACAAACTTCAATGGGAGATCTTCCGGTTATATTGTGATTGCCACACTTGCTTTCCTATATCTTTTTACTTTCTTTATGGGTCGTGAATATTTACGAGAAAACTTTGAAGAATCAAATTCTTCATCTTCTGAAGTAAATAATAAAGTTTTATCAACGAATGAATTTATAGTTGATACCACAAATCCACCTTACGAAACGCAACCCATTAACTCACTAGATGATTATGAACATAATTTAGTGTTTCAAAATGAAAATGATAGAGAAATTACAAAAGAACTTAGAAATAAATTAAGCTCACAATATCCTATGGATTGGTCAACACAACCAGCAAGTTCTTCGTATTATCAAAAAGGGTTGAAAGAAATGTCACAAACACAACAAACGGATATTTCAGGAGTTGATAACATGTATAAAAATGTATCTGGTGAAAACTTAGTTCCACCAGATACTGATTCTGTTGAGAAATCAGAACGTAAGAATCTACAACAATACAAAGCAAAAGGAACAAAAGATTTAAAAACAACATATGACATTGATGATGCGTATAGTATAATTAAGAAGATGTATGACGCGAAAGGATTAGATCCTCAGATTGAACACAAAAAAGATACAAATATTTATGAGATTATAGGTGTTCGTAAGAAAGGTGAAAAGGTTTTATATGAAGATGAACTCGGTGACGCGAGTGCTTCCAATGAAGCAGTAAGAGAGAATCAAGAATCTGTAACAGTTGTGCCACAAGCGGCAACAGATTTATTATATGATTCGGATCCTTTTTATAATAAACAACAATCAACACGCACTGGTAAATGGGATTATACGAAGTATACACCGGAACTTGAAAGACAATTTGCGCCTACATATCCTTTATCACAGTGGTATTAGTAAAAAATATATAAAATTATGACATTAATAAATAATTTCATAATTTACGAAAAAGTATGTTCCAACATACCCTAACTAAAATTCCATAAATCGGCCACAACGTTACCAGCACCAGAAGCACCAGATTTTTGATTTGGTAACGGTCTTTGAATAGTATCCAAGAACGCGTTTGGTGGTTCATAATCACTCGCAGAACGAGCGGGTGTAACAGTAACTTCATTTGTGTAAATATTCTGTATAGTATCATTTTTGGAACTTGATGTAAATGATACTTTACTTTTTTTATTAATAATTTCTTGCTTAGGAGGCATCATTGCTTGAACAATAGGATTCTGTTTCATAAAATACTCTTTTTCATACGATGCCCAAGAAATATATAAAAGATTTGGATATGTAAATCTTATTTCAAATCCATTTTGTCTTAGTTGAAATACTAAATATACAATACAATCTTGTAAATCCATGGATGGTAATCCAAGAATAAAAGGGGGGACATTGTATACTAAATAAGAAGGGTTGCCAGGAAGTTGTGATGTTGTATAAATACGATGTTGAATTTGTTCTAATAACTGGTTATATGCTCTAAGTCTTGCTTTATCTCTTTTTTCACGTTTTTCAAACAGATGTTGAGGTTGTAATTTAGGGGGCTGATAATCACTCATCTATCATAGACAATTTACAAATCATATAAGAAAAAACCATATCGGGATCTTTTTTAAAAACAATATAGTAGATGAAGAATATACTTCTTTATTTTTCAGTAAGCGTTATAGTTTTTATTTCTTATTTTTTTATGGAAAAACAAAACTATGTAGCAAGTTGGAGAGTTCATATATTTGCCGTGCTAGCTCCATTATTAATTTTAACAAATGCTAAAAAACTAAATATTTATGCTTCTTTATTTATTTATACAATTTTATTATGGCATATTATTGATGTATCAGCAGATTATTTTCAACAAAAAGAATAGATGAAAACGAGAAAAAATAAAAAGAAAGGTGGTAATGCGAATATAACTATAACATATAATACAACTATACAGAATAATAGTTATAAAACAAAAGGATCTACATCCATGATTCCATATATAAAACTATTAAGCTTGCCATTATCAACACTAGTTATGTATGATCCCGACGCAATGCAACCCCAGTATATTCACTATCTAGTGACAAATATACAAAATGGTGATATATCAAATGGAACAACTATATTTGATTATAATGGACCAACACCACCAGTAGGCACCGGAATACATCGTTATATTTTTGAACAATTAATACAAAAACAACCTATAGATGTATCTATAGATTCTAGAGCACAATTTGATATATCTGCTTTTAAACAAAAGTATAATTTACAAATGCGTGCGTCTAAAAAATTTAAAGTAAGATCATAAAGTAATGTTTATTCCTCCATTGCGAATCGTATTAAGCGGTGGAGGTATAAGAGGATTAAGTTATGCTGGTTGTTTTTTAGAATTAGAGAAACTAAACTATTTAAAATGTGTAAAAGAGTTTTTATGTGTAAGTTGTGGAGCTTTATTTGCGTTTGCTTATATTATTGGTTATACTCCAAATGAAATATATTTATTAGCAAGAGACTTAGATTATACATTAATTCAGAATTTAGACGCAGATATCGCATTTAATTATTTAGATAATTATGGTATAGATGATGGATCAAATTTAGAAAAATTTTTAGATAGTTTATTGAGAAATAAAGGTTATACAAAACATATTCGATTTTCTCAACTGTATGAAAAAACAAAAATTCATTTTAGAGTTTTTGCAGTGGAACTTAACAATTGTAAATTAACAGAGTTTTCTTATAAGCGAAGTCCAGATGAAAGTATCATATTTGCTTTGAGAGCGTCCATGTGTATTCCAGGATATTTTGTTCCTATGAAAAAAGATAACATCTTATATATTGATGGAGGATTATTAAACAATTATCCTATTCATTTAATACCATATGAAGAACAGATATATACACTAGGTTTTGTTTTTAAACAAACAAATATGTATAAAGAAAAAATAGAAACATTTATTGATTTTATTAATCAAATGTTTACTTGTATGAATTCTAAAAAAAAAGTGTATACTGAAAATACAGTATCAATTCCATGTGGAGATTTTCCTTTATGGAAATTTGATGCGAATGAAGAAGAACGATTATATTTAATAGAATGTGGAAGAAAAGCAGTAAAAAATTTTTATACTAAATTTAAGATACAAAAGCCACTAAGAAGAAATTCAGTTTCTTAGATTACGCAAGAGTTAGACCAGTCTTCAGAAAACGATTCAGAGTTTGGAGTTGGTTTGTGCTTGGAGAAATCTTATTTGATTCAAGAAGTTGAATTGTATTACGAGGAAATCCACAACGACTATCAAGATCCGTTTGAGACAACTTATTCTCAATACGAAATGTTACAATCTTTTTTAGAGACTCGTGTGAAAGCATTTTTGGTTTCACAAAAGTTTCTTCATTTTCAATCTTACGTAGACGTGCTGCTTCTGGATTTACATTCTTAGTTTGAATCTCCGTGCGCGAACGCTTCTTATTTACTACAACAGGTGTCCAGTTTTGGTGGTCGAAATCACTCATCTTACCATCCATTTTGTTATACGAAACTATAACGCAGTTGTGGATCAATTTTTAAATTTTTTTAAATACCACCTCCTAGCGTTTCATTTAAGAACTTAGTATATGCTTCAATAGATCTTTCACCTTTGTGCTCGTATGTCTTGCCATCTGCTGTGATTAGAATAAAGGTGGGGAATCCCTTAATTTCAAGATTTTTTGCCTTAGCATCTTCAAACGCTTTCTTGTGAACAGGGTCTTTACTAGCATTATCATATTTAGAAATCTTGATTGGTTGACCCGCAACTGTTATATTAGACTCTGCTAGTTTATCAAAGTCAGGCATAGCAGTCTTACAATGGGGACACCATTCGGCGTAATACATAATAAATTCGTGTTTAGTATTCGTATCTACAGGATTTTGGAAACCTTGTTTCACCATAAATCCAGACTTATTTACATAGAAATAAGCAACTAAAGCAAGCACAGCCACACATGTAAGTGCTATAGCGATGAACTTCCAGTTATCTCTTAGCCAATCCATACTAATATATAAATATAAAAACCTAAACATCTTTAAATGAATATATTTAGGAAGAATGTTTGTGTTTCGTTTTGGAAAAATTATTGAATACGATGAAACGTATGGATGTGATAGTTGGTCAAATGAACAAAAGATGAAAGCCGCTTCATTCTATGCCACTTGTATTCAATATGGTACTGAAATACAAGAGGCATATAGTTTATCTTTTATGTATGTCACGATTAATTCTCAACCGGAAACAGATTATTCAAGCACATATAAGAATAAAATAGAATCTATTTTTAGAAAAGTGGAATCAAATTAATCACGTGGAAAAAGCATGATACCCCATAATACAATAAAAAATACAAAACTATGAAAAAAGAATCCTAATGGACTAGGACAGCCAGAATCACTTGCTATATGAAATATAGTACCTAGAATCTGTTGTGTAAGTTTATATGTCTCAGGGTTTGCGATTAAGAAAAATATAAGTGTTGAATAAAAGGCATATTTTGCTTTTAAGGCAATATTTATATGAGGAGGTTCTTCTTGTTTAGCATTATGTATTTGATTCTTCTCCATCTAATTCTTCATTATTAAATTCTTTTCTATCTTTTAACAACGTTTCAATCGATTTCGTTTTCTTATTTTTTGTGCGCTTCATCTTTCTAGAAAACTTATGAATGGAATCTTCAAATGAAAGTTTTACATTTGGTTTCATATACAAGTATGATGATATGATAAAAAATAAGTATAGAACACTATCATTTATATAATATAGTTCTTCATTAAAATCATAATTATCTTTGTCTATTTCTAGGTTATTGTTAATACTATATGTTTTTTCAAATGAGTCATTGTTATTATGTAAATAAATGTGATCTTTAAAGAATTTAATGCTTATTTTATTTGGTATAATTTTAGATGCGTTTGTGAAAAAATCGTAATTGGCAGATTTAATAGTTTGTTCAAATTTATCAAATAATGTATTATATTCTGTAGAAGTCATACGCACTGTATCAACTTCATATTTAGAATCCTTAATCGCGTTAATATTTTCTAGAAGCACAAAACATAGTTTAGATATGTCATAATATTCTTTTTTATTTAGAATCTCATATGCCTCAAAATAAAACTGTTTACCTTCTTCAGAACTAAAATGTTGCTCAAACATATGATTCAAGAATAGTTCAAATATATGTTTCTCATTTCCAGATTCAATAACTTTTAGATTGGAAGCATCTTCAAACTCTTCAATAAGTGTGTAGAAAGGAAGTGGTTCTTTACTCAAGAAGTTCTTCAAACGATTATTCGCAACTTTTCTGGAATATTCAAGTAGTTTTGATTCTTTAGAGCCACCTTCTTCTTTTCTTTCTGGTTCTTCTTTTCTTTCTGGTTCTTCTTCAAAATTAGAATTAAACATACCTCGCACGCCACTATAAGCGTTATTACTATCTTGTTTTTCTTGAGCGTTTCTAGCTCTAATATTAGATCCTAATTCTGATGTATAATAGTCTGGATTTTTTAAATTTTGATAATCATTATTGGGATCGTTAGTTCCTGTAGTGCTTGAAGTATTATTATTATTTCTATTATCCATTTCACTTCTAAGTATATTAATAGCATCTTTTATATTTTTTGTATTTCTTAATTTTTCTATCAATCTCTTTAATACTTCTTCATTTATTTCAGTCATTACATTATCTTCTAATAAGAGCGTTTCTATTTTTGCGATAGAATTATTAATATTATCAGAATTTTTAATATATTCTATTAAATCCTTTAATTTATCTTTTTGTTTATCGTCTAATAAATAGGTAATAACTCTTTTTTTTTCAGTCTTACTTAATAAGTCGGCAACTGTACGATTTGTTTTACTATTTTTTTTTAGTTGTTCTACAATAAGCTTATTATATGAATCTTCCCATGCCTTTCCATATTCATATACACTAGGGTATTCTGTTTGTGCAATATCTATAACCTTTTTAGCATCCATTAATAGTTTGTCTCTTACATCTACTGCATCTTTCCATTTATCTAATAAATCATCTCTCTCTTTTAATGCTGTTAAATATCCTTTATTAGGTCTTTCTTCTAACGCATCTTTATATATTTTTAATTGTTCTTCTTGAGAATCATACGATTCTTTCCATTTCTTCCCATATTCTATCTTTTCACTATCTTTTTCTTCAATAATTTTAGTTAATTCGCCAATTCTTTCTCTACGTTTTTTTAATAATTCTAATGATCTTAATTTAAAATCTTTATATTTATTCTTTCTGATTGTTAAAGATGCTATTTCAGAATCTTTACTAAGATTTTCTAATAATACGCTTTCATAAGCAGATTTTAATTTAATATATTCTTCGATCATATAATCTACAACTTCTTGGATTGTTTCTTCAATAGCAGTCTTATTTTTATCAACACGAGGGATTGCCCCACCTGAAACAGGTGTACTAGGAAATTCTGGATCCACTTTATCTTCTGCTTGAGCAAACTTATCTCTTAACTGTTCTAATATCTTGTAAATGGTTGTAAAATCATGTTCTGATTTAGAAGGTGCTAACAACTTTTCTCCTTCTAAAATCTCCATTAAATAGATAAGAACTTGTGGAATCTTCCCTTCATAGTTTTCTTTGAAGTTTTCAAACTGTTCTGGGAAGATACCAGGATCATGAACATCAAACTCTTTTAAAGACTTATTTTTTAAATATACTTTTATAAACTGTCTTAATAGGTTTCTAACACGCTCTTCTTCATTCTTCTGACTTTTTACGAAACGTAATCCTTCATCAAAATCGCCAGTTGAATTAATATATTCTTTGTTAGATAGATATTCATCAAAATTCTGATAAGGAAATGTTTCTTTATCATTTGTAAAATGATCAATTAATATGTTAATCTTTTGTAGATGATTTATCTTTTCTCTTAAAGTTACAGAGTCTCCTTTTTTTCTTTTTAAAACAATAATTTCACCACGTAACTTATTAAAATAGTTATTAAGACTATCAATTAATAAGTTCTTATCTTCTTCTCTTGATGGAACTCGTGGAATACCGTGATGCCTTGTAATAATATACTTATTTTGAAACACTTTTTTTAATAATACTAATGTTTCTTCTTGTTTTCCTGGAGATGCAAAGTTATTTATTAATTCTTTATTCGTAAATGAATGATCGCCAATGAAAACTATTGGAATAGTATTTAATATATCTTTTTCACTTATAGATTCTTGAATGTCTCTTAGTTTTTCTTTAAAACTACTTTTCATTTTTGCCGACCTTTCTTTTAATCTTTCTCTTATACTAGGCATCTAATAATAAAAACTATTTATTATCTAGACTTTGCCGTAAGGGTTTAAACTATAAACGCGTATACTATATATATAGAATGTCACAGTCGCAAGTAAAAATCTGTAACCCTTGGAACTCACGAAACAAGATTATGAGTTCAAAAGAAGTTCATTCTGTTCTTTCTCGTTATGGGATAAAGAAAATCTATAAAGATGTTTCTTTATTTCAACAAGCGTGTGTTCATACAAGTTATAAAGATAAGTCTGATGAATGGGCAAAACAATCTGAGCCAATGATTTTACAAGAAAAACCAAATAACTGTCTTCCACTTCAAAAAGGTGATAATGAAGAGTTGGAGCATGTTGGCGATGGCCTTCTAAGTGGGATTGTCGCCGACTATCTCAAACAACGATATGGAGGTCAAGGCGAAGGCTTTCTTACAAGCCTCCGCACTGCCATCGTAAATAATGATAGCCTTGGTATTCTAACAGATAAGATTGGTCTAGGACAACATCTTGTTATTAGTCGTCATCAAGAAGAAGTATGTAATGGTCGTAAGAATCTACGTTTGCTAGGTTCACTATTTGAAGCTTGGTTGGGTGCTATTTTTTATTCTGAAGGCGGAGGTGGAAAAGGGTTTGAAGCAACACAAACATTTGTAGTAAGCGCAATTCAAAAGCACATTGATTTTGTAGAACTTATTACTTCAAATACAAATTATAAAGATCAGATTCTAAGATTTTTTCAAGCACAGTATCATGTTCCACCACAATATAAGGTTATTCATGAAGAAGGTCCTACACATGACAGAACTTTTACAATTGGGATTCTTGATATTTCTGGAAATGTAATCGCATCATCCAGTGCTAAAAACAAGAAACACGCAGAGCAACAAGCAAGTCGTTTAGCTTTAGAAATTCTTGAGAAAATATGTGTGAAAAAAAGTGCTACGACATAATAGAATATGTCCACCGGAATAAAGTTAAAAGGGTTCATATCAAAAGGTAAAAAAGTTGATATAAGAGAAGCTCCACCAGAACTTCGTGAAGTTCCATCTCCTCAAGAAGAGTTTTTAGATAAGAAACCAAGCACACTTACAACCGCAGTGAAACAGATGTTTGGAAAACAGAGGCTAGAATCAGTTTCAGAAACTTCAACAAAACCGATTGTTGAAACTGAAACAGCAGTTATTAAACAAGAAAGACCAAAAACAGAAAGAAAACCTAGAGTTGAGCGTATACAAGAAGTACAAGAGACAATTGTGGAAGAATATGATGAAACGTTAAAAAAGTTAGGTCAATTAATTTTTGAAGAAGATAAAGGTGATCCTTATGTAAATGAAGAACCAAAGGCGTATGTGCCAGAATCGCGTCGTGGATTCTCAAAATTCATTAAACATGAATATGAAGATTTTATGTTAAAACCTATTGGTGAACAAGAACCTGTTCAGCCTGGTGACAAGTATCCTTATCAGAAGTTTGTTCGTGAATATATGAGACAATCATCACCGTATAGAGGCATATTAGTATATCATGGATTAGGTTCTGGTAAAACATGTACTGCCATCGCTGCTTCAGAAGCACTTTTTTCTACATCTCATAAAAAAATTATAGTAATGACACCTTTTTCATTACGTAAGAACTTTTTAAAAGAGATTACTTTTTGTGGATTTCGACATTTTCGTTTGAAGAACTATTGGATCTCACTTGATAAAGAAGATCCTACTGTAAGACTTTTTGCCACAAAGGTTCTAAATGTAGGAGAGAATCATTTGAAGAAAGCAAGTCATGTATGGGTTCCAGATTTTGAACAAGCGGAGCCAAACTATAATTCTCTATCTCCAGATGAACAAACAGAGATTCGTGCTCAAATCTTATCATCATTGGTGTATGATGCCAAGACAAATCCTACTGGTCGTATTCGTTTTATTAACTATAATGGTATCACTGCGAATGCTTTGAAACAGATCGCATGTAATACTCCAGATTTTTTTGATGACGCGGTAATTGTTATTGATGAAATACACAATATAATCCGTTTAATGCAAGGTAATTTAGAGCCTTATTTAACAGCGGCAAAAGGGTTAAGAAGAAAGATTGTATTAGAAACAATTGGCGCAGATAAATGGAAACCTTCGTTATGTCCTACATCACGTAATTATAAACGTGGTTATCTATTTTACAGACTATTATTAAGTGCGAAGAACTCAAAAATTATTGGACTATCTGGAACTCCACTCATTAACTTCCCTGAAGAATTAGGTATTTTAAGTAATGTGTTACATGGTTATATACCAATTATAGAAGGTGTTGTAGCAGTAAGTGGAACTGAAGTAGAAAAGCGTATAGAAAATCTATTATTAGAATCATTATATACAGATTTTGTTCGTGTAGAACCAGATAAAGCGGGTGGAGGTATTCGTTTTATTGTTTCTCTTCTACCAGAAGGTGTTAAAAAGATATCGAACGATGTTGGTGTAGAAAGAATTCATGAAGGAATTGATGTGCCTTCTAGACAAGAAGTATTAATGAGTATAATTAAAATATTTGAAGAAAAAGGGTTTCGTTTTTCATCAGAACCATTATTAAAGGCTTCCCCTTTACTACCAGCATTTACGGAAGATTTTGCCACTGTATTCTTAGATCGTAATAAGACACGTATTGAGAATAAAGCAGTGTTAATTAAGCGTTTATCTGGATTAATATCATATTACAAAGGTTCAAGACAAGATTTAATGCCGAAAGTCATTCGTGATGAAGTTATTCGCGTGCCTATGTCAGAATATCAGCAAAAGATGTATACTTTAGAAAGAACTTCTGAAATAGATCAAGAAAAGTCAAAAGAGAAGACAAAAGGATTAGATGCTATCTGGTCTGAAGTATATGAAATTGCGAATATGAAAGCATCCACAAGTTATCGCATGGCATCTCGTCAAGTATGTAACTTTTCATTTCCGCCAAGTGTAACTCGTCCTAGAACTACAAATATCGCAGATGTAGATTTGGAAGCAGAATCTGGTAATGTAAAAGATATTGTTGATACTGCGCCAACAGATTCTGGATTAATGGATGAAGATTTCCCAGAGATTCCTGAAACTGGTGAAGAAGATGAACAGCGCGCAGAAGAAGAAGATCAACGTATCGATCAACAAGACAATGAAGTTGTAGAAGAAAAGCCAAAGAAGTTTAGTGTAAGCAACGCGGCACAAAAAGGTGGCAGTGAAGAAGAAGAAGAAGAAGAAGAAGAAGAAGAAGAAGAAGAAGACTCTGAACAAGAAGGTGGTGATGACAGTGATAATGAAGAATCTGAAGAAGAGAAACAAAAACGTAAAGAGATTCGTAGAAAAGTGAAAGCCGCATTAGAAGAACAAGTAACAGAAGATATGTCTGAAGAAGAGAAACTTGTATTAAAGAAGGCTCTTAAGAAACAGTTTAAGAAAGAAGCAAGAAACGCAGAACAAGTTGCTCTTATAGCTGCTCAAGAGGCAGAAGAGAGAGAAGTAGAGGCGCGTAAAGTAAGATTTGCGGAAGATCAAGCGTTAACGCAAAAGCAAGCAGCAAAGAAAGTTACAGCTGCGAAAGGGCCAAAGCGCTCAATAAAACAGATTTTAGAAGAACGTAAAACAGTACAATTAAGCGATTGTAAGTCTGGATTAAAGAAAAATGAAGACTATAAAGATGCTATTATTCGTGCGAAGAACTGCTTAATAACTTTAGCAAGTGATTCATTACGTTTAGATAACCCTGAAGGTTTACGTGTAGTAAGTCCTAAGTTTGCCACTATGTTACAAAATATTGAACACGCGCCAGGATCATCGTTAGTGTATTCACAGTTCCTAGATATGGAAGGTATTGGAATTTTCCGTTTAGTCATGGATGCCAATGGTTATGCCCCTATTGAAATTGTAGCAACTGGTTCCGCATATAAGTTTTCTGAAAGAACAGAACAGTCGTTACGTAAAGGGCCAGTTCAGCCAAGATATATTACATTTTCTGGTGCGGAAAAAGAAGATGTTCGTCGTTTAGCACTTGATGTTTTCAATGCTCGTTTTAATGAGTTACCAGAATCACTATCCAAAGTATTATTAGAATCTGGATTTGAAGAAAATAATAATCAACGTGGACAAATATGTAGAGTATTCTGTATTACAAGCGCTGGAGCAGAAGGTTTATCATTAAAGAATGTAAGAGCAGTTCATATTATGGAACCTTATTGGAATGATGTTCGTTTGAAACAAGTCAAAGGTCGTGCGATTCGTATCGGTAGTCACTTAGATTTACCAAAGAAAGATCAAAATGTTTCTATTTACACATATATTAGTGTATTTGGTCCTGAAGCCCAAAGATCTAAATCTGGATCAATGAAGATTGATGAAACTGTATATATACGTGATTCAATTGAGCGAGGTGAAGCAGTTGAAGCAAAAATACCTATTGAAGAAGGTCAAACAACTTATGTGCTAACATCAGATGAACGTTTATACGTTATTAGTGAACGTAAGAAACAGATTATTGATGAATTAGAAAATGTAATGAAATCCGCTGCGATTGATTGTGAACTGAACTACGCAGAAAATAAAGATGGGACATTTAGATGTCTACCTTTAGAAGGAAAAGTAGGTGATTTCTTATATCATCCTGATATTTATACAGACATACGAGAATCCGCATCTATGTATCAATTAACTGAAAAGAAAGTAGAAAAGAAGTTCCGCTATTTCACTTATAAAGAAAAACGATATGCCACAGAATTAGTGAATGATACATTTGTGGTATATGAAGCAGACGATTTAGAAACACCAGTTGGAGAAATGGCTTCTAAAGATGGAAAACCAGCTCTACCTATTAACTTATATTAAAGTCATGTCTTGTTCCTTTTGCTAATCGGATAATATCATCACGGAATTCTTCTTTTGTAGTGGTTTTTTCTGGTAGTGTAGAACCTAATGCGCGGGCAAGTTTAACAATTCTATTTAATTCTAATGGATACTTCATAGATTGTTCATATATTTTGTCTAGTTTTGTCTTTTTTGTAGAAATAACTTTTTCTTTTGATTTAGCCTTTGGTATATTTTTTTTGGTACTATTTCTTGGTCTAACTTTGCTAGCACTAGTTTGTTTTCTAACACTATTTTCTTTTGGTGTAGGTGGTTTCGGTGTAGGTGTTATCGGTGTAGGTGTTCTTGGTGTGGGTGTTCTTGTATTGGGAATAAAATTTGTTGAATTTATATTTAATATATTTAAATCTTTGAGACCATTATATACTTTCTTTAAAGTTAAATATTTTTCTAAATTTGGTATTATTTTCTCGTATTCTTTTGCTGCTTCTACAGCATTTATTCTTTTAGTAGGATCTATAAATGTCATTTTTTGACCCACTTCTAATAATGGTTTTGTAACATGTTCTGCTAACTCTTTTTGATATTCTACTATTTTTTCATTTGGAAAATCATCGCTTGATAATGAAGATAGAAAAACATTTTTATTTTTCTTATTACTGTAAACTTTAATTTCATTATGATTTTCAGAATTTAAACCTAATACATGTTTAAAATATTTATCTACTAATCGTATAAGAACAGTACCTAATGAATAAACATCCACATTTTTTAATACTGTATTTAAATCCTTATAATCATATTTCATAATTATATCATAAAATTCACCAAATGTTTTTTCTTCCCAGTCTTTCGTATAATAATTTGCTTGTGTAAAATCATATACAGGACGTGTATTTTTATAAAATTCGTTTACATCATTTTTTACCACTCTGATTGAGGGTTTTCTAGATAATACATATTTAAGTTCAAATGGCCAATATTTATATAGTTGTGTATATGTCAACATTTGTTCATAGTCATCGCCATCCGTTAAATCAATTTCATCTGATACAAGTGATAAGCCAAAATCAATAAAACGTAAATGGTTATCTTTATCTACAACAATATTTGGTTCTTTAATATCAAGATGGACAACATCATTTTTATGAGCAATACTAAGGCCTTCTATTAATTTTTGAAATGACTTAAATAAGTTTAAATAATTTGTAGCATTTGGTTTTAATTTATATAAATCACTCCCTCCATACTTATAAAATAATAAACGTCTCTTTTTTAATGGATCCATAAATTTAGCAGAACATTTATTCAATTCATCTTCCGCTTTAATATTATCTGCATTCACTTTACAATATTTAAATGCATAAAGAGAAAATTCTTGTTTTGGATCTATTTCAGCCCAAATGTGATTTTGAATATATTCTTCTGCCGCAGCTTTACGCGCAAGTAATTTTGTTATAACTTCACCAGAATTTCTAGAATTTTCTGCTTTACACTTTAAAGGTTTATCATAAAAAGTACAACCGTAAGTCCCTTCTCCAATATATCTCCCACCTTTTTTTCTTGTATAATTTACCATCTACTAAGCGGGGAGAGAAGTTATTAGTCTATTATAGCATGTTCCTTGTTCTGCCAACGGAGGATCCGCCCATAATGCTTTTCCATTGTGAATCATATTTTGAAAATTCATTTCCCAATCAATAATTTCACGAAATGGGATAAATGTTTGGACTAATTTTTCTAAATATGGAAGCTGAAACATCATAGAATCAGTACATCTATAAACGCAGTCATGAGGAGGAATATACGCTTTTGTTTTTGAATAATATGATTTTGGCGCATCAGATGGTCGTGTTCCAACACCTTCACCTAAACTTATATAATCCCAAGATCTTGTTTTAACATCATCCAATAAGTCGGTTAAGCAACTCACAAAATCTTCACGTAACCAAATATCAGATTCTAATGTTATTATTTTCTTATATTTGTGGTCAACCGCATCTTTTATACAACTATAAAAATTTAAAGCAAGTGATAATTCGCCTTTTGATAATCCACGACCTTTAAATGTAAGACCTGGAACTGGGCGAACTAAAAAAGGGTCGTAAACATTAAATATGATTTCATTTGTTAATTCATCACCCCATAGTGGCGCGCAAAATTCCACCATACTATCAGGAATTCCAACTTCACTTAAATGTTTTACTAGTCTGTCATAACGTTCTTTTTCTTTTACCTTATGACAGATTACATATACTTTTTCAATTTCTGAAGGCCACATAATCATTAAATTAAATTATAATCTAACTTTAGGTATTATTAGCACGAATTCTTGTAGCAGAATCCATATCACGTGTAATAACACGGAATGTTAGTTGACTTTGTTTACTTATATTAATGAGACGAGCACCAGATAATGAAAGTCCTTTAATACCATTTTCTAAAGCATTGTTTAATGTAGATGTTCCACCAAATGGCTGAATAGTTGTGGAACCAGTTGTAGGATCATTAAATCTGTTTTGAACAACAATAAAGTTACAATAGTTTACATTATTGGGTGTATCTGTTACAGTTACTCCAGAAGCTAAATAACCAGTTTGAACAATAGTTAATCCAGTTGATCGTTGTATATAACCAATCCAATCATCTCTCGCAGTGTTATTATTGATAATAAAGTCTGGATTAATACCTTTCACTTGTATTACATCACCAGGAACAAAACTATATGAGTTGAAAAATGTCTTTGTTCTAATAATATAATAAGCAGATAAACTTCCATCCGTCACAGCGGCGTATTTGGATGTTCCAGCACCAAATCCAGATGGTAATGTATTTGAGGCAAAAATACCACTAATATCAAGTGTATCAAGTGCTTCACTTACAAGACTTCCATTAGGTCTCTGTAACTGAATGGTCATCTTTGTAAGTGTTGCGAGTGGTGTAGGATAATATGTTTTTTGACATTTTAAGAATTTAGGAATCATGGCATAGTAACCAGAGTTTGGAACTGAAGCGACTGTTGTGCTAGGAAAGTTTAACGCACTACTTGTGCTTCCTAACCATTGAGCATCATATTGTAATGTAGCAAACGCACGATCTAATTGGTCATCTGTGCCAAATACATTTGATTCTAGTTCATCTACATGCATAATAATAGTAGGATATGATAATATAGTTTCAGAAAATGGTTTCGTTCCAATAGTTCCATTGGATGTATTATTTGCTAATACTACATCAATACCTTCAGCAGGTAATAATGCTTTCACCATTTCAATACGAACAATATTATGGAAACGCATGTTTGCGGATGGTGACATCTTGAATCCTTGACCATTATTGGCAGGATTAAATGTTACTGAGAAGTTATAACGATTTTCTCTTTGATTATTATACCAATCTCTATCGGCACTATATATAACAAGATTATACTCATTTTCTTTGAATGATAGAATCTCATCTTGAGGAATAATAGTGTCTTGAGGTAAAGCGGGTTTAATACGAATCGCTTCAGGTTTTGCTAATGTAGGGTTCGCATTTGCAATTCCAGAACCTTGAGATTCTTCCACTAAATCATTTAAAAATGTTCCTGAGAACTTGGGTTTTTCTCCTTGTTCAATGCGTTTGGCATCTGCCTCTCTGGATTTCTTTGCTTGTTCAAATAATGATAGAGCTGGAGTATCATTCGAATCTTCAATCGGAATTCTAAAATCTGGTGCAGGAGGCATTAAAGTCTTTTGTTCACCACGCTCGTTTTGTAAAGCAGCAAAACGTGTTCCAACATCTAATGTTAATGGTGCTTCTGCCATACGAACATCAGTATCTGAATTAGAACTCACTTGACCACGACGTAAATACGAAGAAAAATCGGATACAACAAGGCCTAATACTTCTTTATTCATAGAAGTAGTGGTATTATTAGGATTATTATCATATACTTCATTCATGTAGTGTTTCACAGTATTGACCAATCTTGTTTTCTCTTTATTATTTAGACTACCATTTGTTCTTCTTTGAAAATCACCATATACCAAACGATTTAACATAGATTCATTTTTATCAGTTAAAAATTCAGATCTGTTAAGACTATCACTTCTGTTAAGACTATCACCTCTATTCATCTATCTATTATGTTCAATGAACATTTTAAATAGTTGATGATCGCATAATTGTTATGTAGAAAAGAACCAATCTCTTAGATCAAGCATAAAAGAATCCGGAGGTGCTTTACGACTAAATGCTTGGAAATCATCACCCATTAGCATTCTTATGATAAAGAACATACTATACATTCCACATTCAGAGCTTTGATACTGAAATCTACGACCGTTGTAAAAAAGTTTCATTTGTGAATCTTGTGTTGTTAACCATTTCATAAACTTCTTAATCTGTTCTGGTGGCTCCATCCCATAGGAGTCAAAGTAATAAGTCTTATGTTTTACTAAATCTATAAATGTGGCAACCCAATGAGAACCCGATTTGAAATGAGGATCTAAATTATAAATAATTCCAATATATTTTGTCCCATTTTGTAAAGCAATACTTGTTTTTATTTCACACATTTCTTCAATTAAACATTTACCAGTTTTGTTATAAGGCTCGGGTGCTGCAAAATCTATAGGGTATGGGCCCATAAATTCAAATTCTGAATATGCCTCTTCATATTGATTCATAACGTTTGTTATGTCTAAACTATTCAACCACTTATCAGGATCTTCCTTCCATTCATCCGGTTGTTTGGGTCGTAAATATTGTTTAATAAGTTCCCGTTTCTTATTTTCATCAAGTGGTAAAGCCTTTACAAAAGAATATTCTTGTTTTGGTTTAAGATTTAGAGCCTTTTCAATAAGAGCTCTATTTGCTTGAACATTTAACTTTGAAGCAACTTCAACGAGAATATTGTTTGGTATACATCCTTCTGATGGTCTTTTTACACCAACGCGAGGATGACATTGTTCTGGTCCCGCTTCACTAAGACTTGATTTCTTTTTTTTATGAGTTTTACTATTTCTCATCTATTAATAAGTTAGAATGGCTGCAATTGATTCTAGAAAAGATACTATTGACGATTCAAATTTCTGGTATATTATTCTACCTATATTAATTATATCTTTATTACTATTTTTTGTATATGTATTGTTTCATGTATCTTCTATACATTTAATTGGAACGGAGCAAGTGTTTCAATTAGTTTCTAACTATAAAAATAGAGTATGAGTTATAAAAACAGTTTTTTTATAATTGGCGGTTTTGTAATAGCAATTGGATTATTTGGTGCTATATATGGAGTCTCATTAAGTGATGTAAATCCCACTTTAAAACAAGATGTAATTAAAAGTTTTCAAGCAATATTTATAGTTACTTCTATACTTATTGCTTTATTAGCACTTCTTTCATTATATTATGTAAAATCTGATCCGACAACATTCCAGCCTTATACACTTATAGTATTACATATTTCTTTATTCTTATCTATATTATCGGTATCATACTCTACACTGATACATACGAAGTAGCTAAGTAATCAAAATCGCATAAATTCTGTGTTGTAGCCTAAATTTTCCAGTCCATTGATTGGTATTATTTTTATGAAAACTCAAGCCTTGAATACGAAACATTAAACGAACACTATCATTCTCTTTTAAAAGTCCCGGTTCATATTTAGAATACCATGTATTATTCTTATATATTTTAATGGTATTTTCTTGTTTCATTGCTGGAAAATATAACTGTAATGAACCATTTTCAACCATAGGTTTGAACAGAGAATGTAGTGTATCTAATTTATAATGAAATCCTGGAAACCAATAATGTTGTTGTAAAAATACTGCTCCCAGTAATGTGCTTTGTAAAGCATTTAGTTTTGTTTCATATACTAAATGATCTTTTAGATTTAATACAAGTTTTCCAGATTGATGATCAAACTCTTTTACTTTTAATACTGGCAGTAAAATGTTTAGATTTGGAAAACTGTTTTGTCCATCAAAATACGCAAGTGGAACAATTGTTTTTTCATTATGCTGTGCTTCACCAATTTGAACTTTGCCTACTTCTAGTTTTTGTAAAGGGATAGCCCACTCCATTTATATACAGTTCGTAAAAAGTATTTAGATAGCTTCCTATTCATATAGTAATGGAAACAATTCATATATTTGATGAGTTTCCTTATGAAAGTTCTAAAGAAACAATTCACTCTAAGAGAACACAATTAGAACCTCTAATATTTGATATATTAAAACGAAAGTATTTTCGTTTTTTAGAAGAATTCTGGCAAAAGAATTCTGTTAAAATAAATACAAATAAATCTATTGTTATTATTGAACGAAGAATTCATGAAAATCTTGCCTTTCTTTTGAGAAACATGTTTTATTTTGCTCCAAGTTGGAATATAACAGTGGTATGTTCTGATATAAACTATGATTATCTTGAAACAATATGTACAAATAATAAAGAAAATGTATTACTATTACCACTATTTTCTGGAAATCCAACTAGAGATAGTGCCAGAAATGAATATAATATATTACTAAAATCTGTTGAATTTTATGAAACTCTCCCATTTGAACATCTATTTATTGTTCAAACAGACTCTTATTTAAGAAAACCGATTGATGAAACTATATTAGACTATGATTATGTAGCAGCTCCTTTTATTTGGGATAATAGTTCTGCTGGTGGAGGTATGAGTTATCGTAGAAGATCTTCTATGATAGATATTTGTAAGAATTATAAAGGTTTAGAAGAAGGTGAAGATTGCTTTATGAATGCTGGAATCAAAGCATTGGGTTATAATATGCCAGAATTTATGAAAGGTATAGAATATATTGGAGAATCATGTTTTTATGTAGATCCTATGGGGGTTCATCAATGGTGGACGTATTTTACAAATAGTTTTGATCATAAAGAATTAATCTTCCATAATTATTTGAGGTTAGAGGTTTAAAGAAATAGATATTTAATAACTTGTGGTGAAAACCATTCATAAGGAAGATTAGCTCAGTTAAGGAAGATTAGCTCAGTTGGTAGAGCGTGTGGCTGTTCGACATGTAAATGTTTAGTATAACCGCAAAGCCGACGGTTCGATCCCGTCATTTTCCGCATTCCTTTTTTAAAAATTATTATATTTTTAAAAAAGTATATTTAAAACTATAAGACAAAACTAACAAAGATGGACTCACTATGTTTATGTTTCAGAGGTATGGCTGGGACAGGAAAACGAACACAACTTCTTCAGAGACTAAAAGAAATTGCGGATTTTCGTCATCTCCCATTTCATATTCAAATGAAAACTTTGAGTTTTGATTCTAACAGCGCATCAACAGTGAATAAAGGTGAACAAGACGATGATGATTCAAAAAATGATAGTCATACAATTGATTATGAAAGTTCTTTAGTTCACATCGGGTTTGATATATCCCGTATGTCAATGCAAGATAAGAATATATTAAGACCAGTATTATTAAATTATGGGAAAGGAAGTCACGTATTAGCTGGAGAATATGGGCGAGGAAATCGTATAATAGTCTTATATCATGCCCATCTTCTTTCTTCAGAATCTATACTCATTATTCAATCAGTATTAGAACAGAATGATGGTGATCTATCTATATGGTTTACATCAGAACTTCCAGTAACAAATAGAATTCGCGATTGGTTTATAGAAATTCCAGTTGGAGGAATTGATTATGCGTTTGAAAAGTTTAAAAAGATAAAACCAAAAGCGGTAAATTGGAATGATATATTTTATGAGAAACTAAAATCATGGATTTACGCTGATTTACCAAATCTAAAAGAAGTAGCAGATATTAAATCCTTTATTTATGAAATACTAATGCGTAATTTACGTTGGGTTGAATGTGTTCATTTTCTGTTGGATGTAATTCTTGAAATGAAGGAACTAAATGAAAAGCAACGAAAACTTTTATTACAAGTGCTGGCAAATACACAAGCGACTGGAGGGGGGATTACACTCCCGAGTTATCGTATTCCTATTGTATGGGAGAATCTATTTATAAATCTTCGTAGATCAATAATAGATGGTTCTCAATTATAAGAACATTCTTTTTAAAGAATTATGTGATTCATATAGTAAAGTATTAGAAAAACCAATAGAACAATTCATAGATTCTGATATAAAACAACATGATATAGATATATTTAAAAATGAGGCAAATCAAGAATCACCTTTTGATAAACTAAACTTGAAAAAACATATGTATGATTTATATACGCAAGGCAAGGCAAGTATAGTTTCAAAGAAAATATCAAATGCTAGAGTGTGTATAGTAACAGAAAATGTAAAGGAGTTTTATCCATGGAATACTTGGAGTACAGTGTTCCAATGGATGGGAGTTCCCAAAGATTCATCTTTTTGGCAGATATATATATATAGTTCAAAAGTGAAACGTGTGCTACCAAATGAAGGCCCAATCGGACCAGAACATTTAAATGGAGGGTATACATATGCTTGTAAATCCGATTGTATTGTTATATATCGATATGAAGAAGCAACACGTGTTTTAATTCATGAACTATTACATGCTTCTTGTACTGATAATATGAATAATAGTGTTGAATTACGAGAAGCTGCTACTGAGATGTGGGCAGAACTATTTTTAGTTACAATTCTAGCAAAAGGTAATTATAAGAAGACACTTGAACTATGGAATATACAAGATCATTATATTCAAGATTTAAATTATAGTGTAAAAACGTTCCATTCTGTAACATCAGCACAAGACTATGGTGCACGTTATACAACACTACGAGAAGATATATTAGATAATTTTAAATTATATTTGGATATAAGTTATAAGCCAAAAAGAACTCATATGTCTCGTTTTACATCGCCGAATCTCGATACTTACTTAAATTAGATGTTAATGATTCGTTATGAAAATGATTCATTAAAAGATTATATATTATACGAAATACCTGATACTCATATATATCCTATAATAAGTGCTGATAATGGATTTCAGATATGTTATATAAATAATAATTCTACACAAACTATACGACTATTTTTTAAAATAGTATTATATAATAAAGATATAAAGTATTTTATTGAAGATATATTTAAATTTATTAATACTGTATTTAGCACAAGTTCTGAACAATGGACTATAACTATACATCAACGTATGTTAGGTTCAAATGATATTATACAATTATATTTTTTCTCAAATACATTGTGTATTAAACTAAATGATTTAAAAAAAATAATATCAAATATATTTTACCCAGAAATATATTTTGACGACTCTATTTATTATAAAAGACATAGTGTATACAAAAATATTATATCTATTCATTTACCAAATCAAACTGATTATTTTATGAAAAAGAATTATATTTATAAATTTTTAATGGGTGATCCAAAACATATGATTATAACAAATATAGAAAATTTAAATGAACATAAATTATAGGATGATTGGAGATTTTTCAGTTGTATTTAGTGAAATAATTCTTTCATTATATCCAATATTAATTAAAATAGTTCCAACAAATTTTGATACACAATTATTGTCACGGTTTGGAGTTTTTACACTTGCTCCATTACTATTTTATAGTTCACAACAATTTAATATAATAAAACTATTTTTATATGGAGCTATTACACTGTTTCATGTAGTAGTATCGTATGCCGCTTTCTCTTCTTTATCCGCTGGAACCGCTATGGCTCTATTCTATACATATCCAATTATGAATGTAATTGCTGGAGTATTATTTTTAAATGAATCGGTGTCAACTAGTGCAATACTATTTTTAACACTTGGTTTTATTGGAACAATTATTCTTTCACAAGAAATACCAACGGAAGAAGTAAAAGGTGAAAAGCCGATTGATATTCCACGGAACTTTGCCATTGCCGCTGGATTATTGGCTGCTTTTTCTGAAACATTGATGTTTTTAGTAGTGCGAGAAACGAAATCAAAGAATCCTATTGATTCTATGTTACAACTATATCCTGGCGCATTTATTCTTTTTAGTTTATACTTGTTTTTAACAAAACGTATAGAAACTATTGATACTAATAAACGTGTATGGAGAGATTTAACGCTATTTAACTTATTTGTAGGATTTATTGGTTATTCTATTCGATTCTATTCTATTAATACTGTTTCAACTATTACATTTAGTTTATTAAGTTTTGCTGGTGTATTAAGTTCTTATTTTTTTGGTAGAACATTTATAAACGAAAAGGCATCGAATAAAACATATTTAGGAGCGGCACTTATAGCGGCTTCTGCTTCAGGAATTAGTTTTCTTCAAAACTAATAGGTATATAGCTCATTCTACAAAATAATACTGAACAAACAAACAATAGTGTTAAAATAACTCCATAGAATGAAACTAATATTATTGCCAGACTTTCATCCATAATCTATAAAATCAAACTGTTTTTAAACTTCATTCTTTAGTAAAGATTCTTTATTATGATATTGTTCTCTAATTAAATTATAAACTACAAGACAACCACATAATACTAGAAAAGATACTATACCAATAAGAATTGAAAAATTTGTATTATCGTCTTCGCCCATATAATGATATATAAATAAATATTCTTAAACTAGTTTAGAATAGAACTATTGTGCCCTAAAGTTGGTGTTCGCAAATTAGTAAAATTGATAGATTAGTTGAATAAACCTTGTTAGTCAAAAAATGGGTGTTCGTGGCCTTTATCATTATTGTAAAGAGTTTTTGAAACCTCCAGATTTTAAGAATCATAAAATTGGTATAGATGTATCTTCATTATTATATAGATTTCATGGAGATTTTGAAACGATTTATCAGTTCTTGAAGCCAATGTTACAAAATAAACTTATATTTATATTTGATGGTAAAGCCCCTGAATATAAAGATAAAGAACTAGAAATTAGACGAACTGCTAAAGTGTTAAGTGATATTCGTATTAAAACTTTAAAAGAATCATTAAATAATAGTTTAAATGCTGAAACATATAAATTAATTAGTTTTAGAATTAGTCAGTTAGAAAAGGAAAATTGGTATTTAACGTATGAAACAAAACAGAATTTTAAAATGTTTCTTAAATCAAAAAATCTAATTTATGTTAAAAGTTTAGTTGAAGCAGATACTCTTTTGATTGATTTATATTTCAATGGTATTATTGATGCTGTATTATCAAATGATATGGATTATCTAGTTGCTGGAGTTCAAACATTATATGTTCCAGTAAAAGGAATTCTTAAAGAAATTTCTTTACAACAAATTTTAGATCATGAAGAGATTAATATTGAACAGTTTCGTGAAGCTTCTATTTTAATGGGAATTGATAATATAAGAATCTTTGTTGTTGACGATTTCTCTATTGCGGCTTCCTTTATTCGACATTATGGCTGTATTCAAATAATGAAAGAGAAACAGAATCATCTATTCAGTGATATTATAGATATTAGTGAAATTAAAAAACGATTTTATCCTTCTAAAAATATGTATACAAACCTAAAACCAGAACATAAAGATAGTTTAGAACAGTTTCATGGAAAACTATTTTAACTATGAATCAATAGAAATAGTTATAAAAGATAAAGTTTGTAATGATATGAATTTAATAAAAGTAGTTCATCGTGAACATAAAAAAGATAAAAAAATGTTTTTTTCAAGAATTAGTGAATATAATCAAGTTGGATTTATATTTAATAATTCATTCCATCTATTAAAGCAATATATGAAATGTATTAATTGTTATAGTAATTATGAAGATAATGAAAAATGTAATTTCTGTACATATGAATATTCAGATTCAAAGCCTTGTTTTTTTTTAAACTGTAGAAATATTATGCCAACAAAAGCTTATAATAATTTAAGAAGAAGATATAATTTAAATACTATTAGTGAGCAATATTATGATCAAAGACACGTTATGAGTAGTTTTTTAAAAATGAAAATATATGAAAAGGCGTTACATCCAGATAGGATAGAAAAAATTTTAGCCATTAGTAATGATAGTTGGTTAAATATTGGTAAATATATCTAAATCTAAACTTTTACATTATATATTGTTGTACTTACGAATATAGCAAGTAGTATATCCACAGTGTAATGAGAACGTGTGGCAAGAATTAATAATATATTAATGGCATTTATTCCAATAAGAGTAAATTCATTAATAATATGTTCTCTGTAATATAATAATGTTAATAACAACATAAATGAAGTATGTCCACTAAATATTTTATCATAACATCCTCCTAAGAAATATGAACGAATATCAAATGTATCTGTACATACTTCATGTTTTGGTAAAATTGTAGATATAATAGTAAAAGCTCTGATAAACATAATAATTGTAAATTTAGCGATAAATTCTGTTGTTAGCGATTCATTTGATAGAAAAAATAATGAAACTACTCCACATAATCCAATTAAATCTACAAGATAATGATAATTATATAAATCGGGAAGTATCTTATGAAATATATCAAACAGTTCACATTTATCTGAATTGTTATAATGATAAGAACCAATTTTTAGTGTGGCATAATTTGATATTAAAATTACAAGTATCATTGATATAAATAGAATATATTTATTCATTCCTATTATATGAATTATAAAAAATTGATAGTTTGTTTATAAATTTAAAGTTACTAAAATGGTTCTACTGTATTCTTTACCAAATGAGCTTATTAAAGCAAAAGTTCTATCACGTCCATCTAAAAAGATAAAATCGCCTTATTTGGCAGATGTGCTGCTATTGGAAGAGAATAAAGAAGTATTATGTCACTCCGCGGCATTAGGATGCAGTGGTCATATCATAGAAGGTTCAACCGTTTGGGTTTTAAAAAAAGAAGAATCAAAGGCACAATCGAAATATGAAATCTATTTAATTGAAGAAAATAATGTTATGATTGGATGCCATCTACTTGTAGCAAATAAGATCGCACGTCGTCTTCTTAAAAATAATATGGTTCTATTAAATACGAAAGATGTAATTTCAGAATATACTATGAATGATTGTAGATTTGATTTCTTAGCGAAATGCGATGATCGAATGACGATTATTGAAGTAAAGTCTGTTCCAATCGCAGATTATATGGATGGGACGACAAAAGAAGTGGAAGCATATTTGAAAGAGTTTCCTGAATTAAAAGAAAAGATCGCAATCTTCCCATATTGTACAACTGCCAATAAACGTAAATTAAGTAAGGAACCACTTTCGGAACGAGCATTAAAACATGTAGTTCATTTAACAAATCTTGTTAAATCAACCAGATGTGTCTTACTATTTATTGTTCAACGCACAGATGTGTCTCAGTTTTGTATCACAAAACTAGATCCAATTTATAAAGAGGCATGTAAAAAGGCACTCGATTCTGGTGTAATTATTAAAGCAATTTCCGTTCGCTGGGATGCTAGGTCCTGTTATTATAACAAGGATCTAGAGATTGTTTGGTAGTTAAAGTTTAATGAAAGTAGTTCTTCCTTCTTGATTTGAATTCATATTTATCATAGAAAAAATCTGTTTTTCATTTTTTTCAAATACGAATCTATCAAATTCAGATGGAAGAAAATCATTAGGATATTTTTCTATTACATTGATCACACTAAGAATAGGATATGTGAATTGATAATTTTTTAATTCGTTTGATTCACTTACTATAAGTTTTGTTATTTTAAAATTTTCATTTCTATAAAAAGAATATACCAACGATTTATTATTAATAATAGTTTACTCATATTTTTATGCTTTTATATGAAAAAACATAAAAAAATGCGGGGAGTGGGGGTCGAACCCACGCGAATTTACATTCAGCAGATCTTAAGCCTGCCGCCTTTTATGGGATGATATTAATATATCATAAAACCACTCGGCCATCCCCGCTTAGGATTACTCCCATAGAAATAATAAGATATTTCTATGCGAGTATTTTATTTTTATTTTTAATCAATTTTTAAATTTTTTGTTTTTTAAAATTTAAGCAGTCGCTACAACCGGAACCGCCTTGATGTAGTGGCGGTTGAGGTAGCGCTGGAGGTTGAAGTAAGTGAGAGGCTCATCAACACCGATGGCGAGGAGCGCACGGAGAGGGCCATCGGGCTTGATGTCGTGCTTGTTCTTCAGACTGTGAGTCTTTACATACTCGTTGACGGCCTTGGTGACCTCAGAGCGGCTCATGAGAGTCGCGGCAGGGCGACCGAGGAAGGTTAGCAGCTCCGCAGTGACTTGCGTAGGGCGCTCGAAGATAGAAGGGGCACGCTTGACCTCTACACCGTTCTCGTCAAGCTTGACGCGGCGGCGGCGCTTGCGAGCATCCTTCATCTCACGGTGGACACGCTTCTCGAGCTTCTTGAGCTGGGACAGGAGAGTAGAAGCAGTCTCACGGAGAGAGTTTAGGTTAGAGGAGACGGCACGGAGATCGTCATCCAGACTGGTCACGGGGGCGACGGCCGCGGCTACAGTCTCTACAGGGCTAGAGGCTACAACTACGTGGGATGTAGAGGCAGAGGCAGAGGCAGAGGCAGAGGCAGAGGCAGAGGCAGAGGCAGAGGCTGTGGTA
>Ga0214921_10000478_pt1 | contig 74408 bp, 82 predicted proteins | sample LL1505_MetaG_FD_177992 | JGI IMG/M metagenome (GOLD analysis project Ga0214921, IMG submission 177992) | Freshwater microbial communities from Lake Lanier, Atlanta, Georgia, United States - LL-1505 | ecosystem: Environmental > Aquatic > Freshwater > Lake | place: USA: Georgia | collected... | reverse complement strand
TTTTGTTTTCCTTTAGTGCGTTAGATGTGTTAGTTAGTTGCGTTGCGATTGTGTTCACCGCATTTTTTATTTGTGAGTTAGCACTAGCAACCTCTACAAGTTTAGCGGTTTCCACTACAACAGTTTTAGCAAGGTTGATAGCGAACCACTTCATAGCAAAAGGGATAACGGCAACAATAGCAACAAGAAATACAACGATAACAACAGCAAAGAACTGAAACACATTACCGATAAAGTGAACTAAGTCGCCTAGTGGATTGGTGATAAAGTCAAACATAACAGCCTTTCGGGTAGGGTACTAGCATAGCATAGGGGTAGGACATTATTGCCCTACCCCTTGTCCGCCTTATTGTTAGGCGAAATCGTCAAAAGGATTGTTACTATCTAACAAATCTATCTGTGGCGGTACTGTCCAAGTATTTGCCTTGCGTTGTGCTAGTCGGTCATTGACTACCTTGCGAACACGCAACACAACAACAATACCAACAATAACGGCAACAACCTTAGTATTGAGATACAACTCAAAAAGGTTACCAATACGCAAGTCCACGAATTGGGCGGTTAGGTCAAGGGTTAGTGCGTTCATTTTTCTTGCCTTTCGTTAGGTGAATAGTTACACAATACCACAAGGGTCTGACATTTTTTGCATTTGTGTCGGTGTGTCGGTGTGGGGAATCTCACATTATTTATCGGCGTGTCTACTTGACACGCCCGAGAGCGGGGGGTCGACCCCCAAAATGTTATCAAATCGTTATAAATAAATAGGCGTGTCGTGTTGTTTTTGTCAGTGCTATGTGTTAGGTTGGTATTAACTAGAAAGGTTACATTATGATTGACTTTGATGATGATGTTGAGGTTATTACCAACAAGAAGTGTGTTGAGTGTGGCGATAAACTGACACCGTTTGAAGTTTCGTTGTGTATTATCTGTGAGGCGGTGAGTGAATAATGGAAACAGCATTCTGTTTTGCTTGCGATGACCATTCTGTATTTGAATACAACGATGAGTTAGACGCAACCGTGTGCGTTGTCTGTGAGTGTGAGGGCTACTAAGTCCCACCCCCTATGTGCCTACCCCCTATGCTATTGGCGGGTATAAAATAAAAGGATTCAAATCCAGACACCGCATAGCTAGATATGTGCTCACTATTTGAAAATCTTTTCTTTTCTCTTATATGCGTATCATACAAAATAAAAAATTATTCACATTTTTACCAAAATGACCCTACCTGATCATATATCCAAGAATTATCCAAAACTTATCCAAATTTTATCCAAATTTATATAACGATTTTGTTATAAAACTATATTAAGTGAATGTTTTTTGTTATAATATATAGATGCACTTGCCTTCGGGGGGTGCAAATAAATAACTCGCTGAAAAGGAGAAAAAACGATGACAAACATCACAACAACGTGGACTTCAGGTTCACATTGGATTAACAATCCGTATCTGATTGGCTTTGAGAACATTTTTCCAAAGTTTGATCAGGTAATCAAATCAAATGAAGGTACATTTCCACCTTACAATGTTAGAAAAGTAGACGATAACAATTTTGTTATTGAATTGGCGGTAGCAGGATTTTCTGAAAAAGATCTAACTGTTACTGAACAAGACGGTAATCTAACAGTTTCGGGGGAAAAGGCTGAAAGTGAAGCAGAATATCTTTACAAGGGTATTGCAGCAAGAAAGTTCACAAGAACTTATGCACTATCTGAATATGTAAGAACAGTTTCTGCGGAACTTAAAGATGGTATTCTTTTTGTCACATTGAAAAAAGATGTACCAGAGGAAAAACAACCTCGTACAATCTCTATCGCTTCATCTGAACCAAAAAAGGTGGCTTCTAAAAAGACACCATACGGTTGGGATAAAAAGGATAAAGAGTATTATCATAAATCTGTTAACTAGATTTAGTTAAATAAAAAATGGGTAGTCGGAAAAATCTTCTGATTGCTCATTTTTTATTTTTGGTCGGTATCTTCAGGAGCAGCAATAGCTGGTATTGGAGACATTAATAAACCTTGTTTATGCATCTCCATAAGACGCAATGCATCTTCTCCCTTTCCCTGAGCATCACAGAGCAATATTAATAAATCGTATATTCTGGCAAGCATAATATATGTTACTGCCCCCAGATTGCTTTCTATGGCTTCTAATGACTCTTCTAGAGTCTCTTCTAGCGGTTGTTCACTCATCATTTTCCTTGATCGGTTGTTGTGCGTTTTCTAACTCAATTATTCTTTTTTCTAATTCTTTAGCATAACAGGTAATACAAACGGCTGAGTTTACTCGCACCTGCCCGATTACTTGTATTTCTTTCTTGCAGGTATTGCAGTTAAGCCCGCTGTTCATTTAATAATTATACTCCAGCATATGTAAAAAATGTTTTTTAGTTTTGCTGGATGGGGGGTTTTCTGTTCTGTTCTCGCCGAAATCCGCCGAAAATAAATTTTAAATCAGGAGATAAGGTTATTTATCTTTAATTTATAAATATAAATTTTGTACAAATTTTATAAAAGTTTTATAAAAATTATTGACTTCAATAAAATCAGGTATTATAATTATTAAATATTATTTATATATAAATATAATAAATATAAAAATATATTAAATATTAATATATTAAGAATATTTATATATTACAATAGTAATTATATATATGATATATATAACTTATAGATAAGGATACACTAATGACACTAAATAGTCAACAGAAAGCAATTCTTGCTTCATATGCAAGAGCTATTCTTGGTGCCGAAATCGCCGTTTATCTAAGCGGTAGTAATAATTCAGGGGATTATGCAAAAGCACTTGTTGCTGCTGTAGCACCTGTTGTTTTGAGATGGTTGAACAAGAATGATGTTGCTTTTGGTCGTGGATATACTCCAACTCAGTTTGCTGATGTTGTAGTTGAAGATGTAGTAAAGGTTGCAAAGGCTGTTAAAAAGACACCTGCTAAAAAGGCTCCTGCTACAAAACCTGCTGTTAAGAAAACAGCCCCAAAGACCCCAGCGAAGAAAACAGCAGAAACTACGAAAGGCAAGACAGCAAAGTAGTTTTCTTGAAGGTGTATAATTGAATATGCGAATGGCACAAATAATCTTATCAATAGCAGGTACGCTTGGTGGCTTAACAGTAATTGTAGTTACTAGTGGAAAGATTACAAAGGCTGTTAAAAGATTTATACACTTTCTTGATGATTACTTTGGTGAGGAAGCCCGCCCAGGATTTCCAGGAAGACCTGGTATGCAAGAAAGACTTCGTAAGATAGAAGAAGACGTAGAGCATATATCTTATGAAATGAAACCCAATTCTGGTACATCTATTAAGGATGCTATTAATAGAATTGAAAAGCGGTTAACCGCCCTAGAAGAAAATAAAATGGATGAGAATTAGTTTTAGATATGAACAACTAGCTCCTTATCAAGGCTATGGTCACGCTTGTAGAAAAATTGTAAATTCTTTAGTAAAAACAGATCGTCAAGTTTCTTATGCAGATAAAGATTGTGATTTAGAAATTGCATTTGGGCATCCATCAGAATATGATTTTTTATCAAAAAGATCATATAAAATTGGTTATACTGATTGGGAATCAAGTCAGTTAAAATCTGAATGGGTAGAAAGATTAGATAATGTTGATGAGATTTGGGTTGGAAATAATTGGAATAAAGAAATATTTTCTAAGTATACAGATAAAAGAATTGAAGTTTTTGGTCACGGAGTAGATACTGTATTTACACCACAAAAAAGAAAATATGATGGAACACTTAAATTTTTACATATTGGATATCCAGCATATAGAAAGAATCTACATGATGTTGTTGAAGCTTTCCTTGAATTGTACTCAGAACGTGAAGATGTTACTCTTACTATTAAGGCATATAAAGATTCACCACTTGAAGAGTATTCTATTTATCCAAATATTAATATTATTGCTGAGACATTAACATCATTTGAAATGGTAAAACTTATGGCAGATCATCATTGCCTTGTTTATCCATCGTGGGGTGAAGGATTTGGATTAATCCCGCTTCAATGTCTTGCAACAGGAATGCCAACAATAGTTACAGAAGGTTGGTGTGATTATACTCATTTATTAGAAGATTTAGTTATCGATGCAAAACTTTCTCATAATTATTGGACAGTTACTCATCCTGGACTTATGTGGAAGCCTAACTATAATACAGTTCTAGAAAAAATGAAATATGTAGAAGAAAATATTGAATCTCTTTTAGAAAAATACTATAATAAAGCACCATTAGTTATGGAGCAATATAATTGGGATAAAGTTGTAGATGATCATTTTACTAAAATTGAACAGCGTTTAGTGTTACAATAGATGTATGTCTAATCCAGATCAAATAACAGTAACTCTTGTAAATCCTGTAGATTCTATTACTTTATCTCCAGTTCAAACAGTAGACACTGTAGATGTTAATACTATATCTGAGGTTACTAATATTAGTCTTTCTTCTACCGCCGATGTTTCTACTATTACCGTAGAAGATGCTCAAAATAATCTAACTGTAGAATTATTATTAAATGATGGATATGTACCAGTTCAGTCAGTAAATGGAAAAATCGGTAATGTAGTTATAGATTATCCAGATATTAATGCTGATCCAGTTAATCACGTTAAGTATTATCATACCCAAGCATCAGCTAATTCTACTTGGACTATTTATCATAATCTTAACTTTTATCCAAATGTTACAGTTTTGAATGATTCCAATCAAATAATTGAAGCAGATATTCAGTATTTAGACGCAAACTCTGTTAGAATAGTTATGAATGCTTCTACATCAGGTAAGGCATATCTTTCGTAATATGGGTGAATATAGTGGCAAGTAGACTTTTTGCAGTAGATTTAGATCTAGGGTTAAATCAATCAAAAAACTTTAGATTGGAAAATCTTTCTGCCGACCCAACTATTACAACAAATCAAACATACCATATTGGTAGAATTATTTATCAATCTACAGCAACCCGCCCAAAAATTTGGAACGGTACAGCTTGGAAATCACTTGCTTATACAGATGATATTTCTAATACTACCATTACAGGAACAGCTAATGAAGTAGAAGTTTCGGCTGGTCCAAACTATACTATTGGGTTGCCTGATGATGTAACTATTGGCAGAAATCTTGTTGTTACTGGAAATCTTACAGTAAATGGCGATACAACTACTCTTAATACTTCTACACTTTCTGTAGAAGATAATATTGTTATTTTAAATAATGGAGTTACTGGAACACCTACTTTAAATGCTGGACTAGAAGTAATTCGTGGAACATCTACCAATGCTTCTTTGCTTTGGAATGAGTCGGCTACTAAATGGTATGCAGGTCTTAAAGGATCTGAAGTTGAAATAGCATTAGTTGGTCATACTCATACATCAAGTAATATTTCAGACTTTACAGAAGCAGTTCAAGATGTTGTTGGAAATGGTGGTTTCATTTCAGGATCTAATTCTCTTTCTGTAACCTATACTGACTCAGCAAATACTTTGGCATTTGACACAATCCTTGCATCTTCAAATCCATATCTTACAAAAACAAATGGTCTTGCAGTAGACAAAACTGCACTTGGAACTGCACTCGTAACTGATGGTTTCACAAAGAAATATACTGCTACAAATCCTTTACTCAATGTTAATAGTGGTGTAGCAACTTGGACAATTACACACGGTCTTGGTGCAGATGTAATAGCACAACTTCGTGATGCTACATCAAATGCTATAATTGAAGCAGATGTAGTTGTCGGTACAACAACCGTTGTAATTAGCATTAATTCAAATGCTTCAACAATTACGGCAGCAACTTATAAGGTAGTGGTGATTGGTTAATGCTTCCAGGATATAATGCATTTAAAATTTATAAGGGTGACACTTTTGTTTTTAGTATGCACCTACAAAATGATGGTAGCGATTTTCCAGTAACTGGATATACATTTTTAGGTCAAGTAAAAGAAAAAGGAAAGTCTACAGCTATAGCTTCTTTTAATTTTACAATTACTGATGAAGTAACTGGAACAGTTCAAGTTACACTAAGTGCTACAGAATCAGCAAAACTTATTGGTGGAAAACTTTATGAATATGATATTCAAATGTCAAATAGTGGAGTTATATCTACATTATTCAAAGGTCCACTAACTGTCGTTGCCGATGTCACCCAATAATCTTTTTAATTAAACTGGCTTTTCTTTCACCAATAAATAGTTTTGTATCACATTCCAGACACCATAAAGCTGGTTGTCCATCCTTTTCAAATGGCACAGGTGGCATATGTTCTGCATCTAGGGCACAGGGTATCACAGGAGCCATTCTCATCTCTACTAAATCCATATATTTGTGCAATTCTTGTATTGTTATCATTAAAATATTTTACCATACCTCTTGACCACTAATGCTTGTTGCGGTACAATAGATATTACCCACATTTTGGGATTAGATTATACGGAGTGAAAATAAATGACAGTTTCTTTGCCATCGGCATATCAGCAAGTAATTCATAAAACAAGATACGCAAGATGGAGGGAAGAAGATAATCGCAGAGAAAACTGGGATGAAACAGTATCTCGTTATACCGATTATATTTTTAATGCTTTAGATAAGCATAGTGGATATAAATTAGACCAATCACATATCGACAAGATTTCAAATGCAATTCTTAATACAGATGTAATGCCATCTATGAGAGCTTTTATGACGGCTGGTCCAGCACTAGAGCGTGACAACACTTGTATTTATAACTGTGCTTATATGCCTATTGATTCACTCCGCTCTTTTGATGAGGCGATGTATATTCTTATGTGTGGAACTGGTGTTGGATATTCTGTTGAATCAAGATATGTTACTCAGTTACCTGCCATTAATGAGCACTTTGAAAAAACAAATACAAAGATTGTTGTAGAAGACTCTAAGGCTGGCTGGGCTAGATCTCTTAAAGAACTTCTTGCCCTTTTATGGCAAGGTCAGATTCCAGAATGGGATATGTCACTTGTAAGACCCGCTGGTGCTCGTCTTAAAACATTTGGTGGTCGTGCATCTGGTCCAGAACCACTAGATAGATTATTTAAATTTTCAGTAGCACTTCTTAAGGGTGCTTCTGGTAGAAAATTAACTCCACTAGAAGCCCACGACCTTATGTGTAAGATTGCCGAAGTTGTGGTAGTTGGTGGTGTTCGCCGAAGTGCAATGATTTCACTTTCAGATCTTGAAGATCGCAATATGGCAGCCGCAAAAGCAGGTTCTTGGTGGGAATATAGTGGTCAGAGAGCATTGGCAAATAACTCAGCCGTATATAATACTAAGCCAACTATGGAAGTATTTATGGATGAATGGAAAGCCCTTTATGACTCAAAATCAGGTGAGCGTGGTATTTTCAGTCGTGAGGCAGCACAAAAGATTTCTGCAAAGAATGGTCGTAGAGACGCAACATCTGATTTTGGAACAAACCCTTGTTCAGAGATTATTCTTAGACCTTATCAGTTCTGTAATTTAACTGAGGTTGTTGTAAGGGATACAGATACCCTTGAAGACCTTAAGGCTAAAGTTGAACTTGCAACGCTTCTTGGAACTGTTCAGTCAACATTTACTCGTTTCAAATACCTTCGCAAGATTTGGCAAAAGAATAGTGAAGAAGAGAGACTGCTTGGTGTTTCGCTAACTGGTCAGCTATCTCATCCAGTTCTTAATGGTTCTCAAGGAACAGAAAAACTTGCAGAATGGCTAGATGCACTTAGATTACACGCTGTGGATATAAATGCTTATTGGGCAAAAGAGATTGGAATTAATCAGTCTGCGGCTATTACCTGTGTTAAGCCATCTGGAACTGTTTCCCAGCTAGTTAATTCATCTTCTGGTATGCATCCTTGGCATTCACAGTTTTATGCTCGCACAATTCGTGGTGATATGAAAGATCCAATTACATCTTTCCTTGTTGATATGGGTATTAAACACGAACCAGATGTTATGAAACCAAATGATACTATGGTCTTTACATTTCCAATTAAAGCACCAGAAGGCTCAACTTTGAGAGAAAATCTAACTGCTATTCAGCATTTGGATATTTGGCTTACATACCAAAGACATTGGGCAGAACATAAACCATCTATTACAGTATCTGTAAAGGAAGATGAATGGATGGCTGTCGGTGCTTGGGTGTATGAGCATATTGACGAAATGTCAGGTGTTTCATTCTTGCCTTACTCAGAACATACATATCAACAGGCTCCATATCAGGAGATTACTGAAGATGAATATAATAAACTGGTTGAAGAAACACCAGCCGACTTAGACTGGAAATGGCTAGAGATATATGAAACCTTTGATGCAACTACATCTGTACAAGATTTAGCTTGTGTTGCAGGTGCTTGTGATATAACTGATATCTCAAAAGCGGTATAATATAATTGAGGTCATATGTCATATTCAACATTAATTCAAAAAGATAGTCCAGCTATATTTTGGTCACTAGATGATACATCTGGAAATGTGGCAATGAGTGATAAATTCATAGTTGATGCAACTGGATCAAGAATTTATAATGGCACATATTCAACATCTATTACAGATTCTGGAGATATTCAGAGCATAAAATTTCCAATAGTTTTTGGAGAAAAATCTTCAATTAAATTATTAAATTCTGCCACAATATCTATTCCATCTTTAGATAAAATGTCTTTAAAAGATTGTGGAAACTCATCATCTCTTGAATTTTGGATTAAAATAGAAAAAACATCACCTACAGAACAAGTAATTATGTATAAGGGTGATCAAACAAATCCAGAAGTAAAAATATCAATAATTAATGATTATATTATTTATAGTATTGGTACAACTACTAAAAAACAAAGTGTAGCTGTTCATATAGATTCAGTAAATAAGCCAATACATATAGTTGCTGGTTATTCAAAGTCTGAAATAACACTTATTGTTAATGGAATAAAATCTACAGAAAAGTTATATAATTATAAAAGTTACTTTAGTTTAGATTATGTTACAAATCCATTTATTTTTCAAAAACCAAGTGGTATAGATATTTTTCAAATAGATAGTATAGCTTTATATTCATATGTTCTTACAAGAGAACAAGCTCTTAGACATTTTGTATATGGCATAGGATATAGTATTCCTTCGGAATTTTTTGATAGAAATAATGGAGTATATTATAATTTTTCTATGCAAGATCATCAATTTATAAAGTCTTTTGATTTTGGTGGTACAAATCCTTGGTCTATAACAGATTCAAATAATTGTGTTTCTATTAATAATCAGATTACAATAAAGAATTATCCAGAGCCATCTTTATATTTTTCTCAAAAGAATGATTATTATTCTAAAATAGAATCTATATTTAAGTCTGGAAACTATGTTTCATTTAGTAATGATTATTATATGTTGATAGAGAATACATCTTCAATTATTCCAGTTATAGATGGTGGCTGGGCTTTTAAGTTTAATAAAAATAATATAACTATAACAAGTAATCAAGAAAAGCCATTATTTTCTTTATTATCTAATAATTCAGATGAGCAGTTATCTTTTACAATAACTAATTCATCTATAAAAGTTTATTATATTTATTTAGAATCTAAAACAGAAATATCAAGTATATCTTATGGAACCCTTGCTGATAATTTTTATGTTGGTTTTTATATAAAAAATGATAGATTTATAGATACTTTTTATTTAAGTCAAACAAGTAATATTAAAAATACATCAACGCAAGAAATAAATTTTCAGTTTAATTCTCCATTTATTCGTATTGGATCTACAAACTCTTGGTCATTTAATAATAGCGAAACTACAAAATCTTTAAGCAGTAATGATTATATTGGTTTTAATATGTCAAAAATTATTGCTATTCATAAAGATAATTTATCTTACTATTCAACATTTTCAAGTATTGAAGGGTCATCGTTTAAACACTACTATACAGTTACTCCAAATTATTTAGAAAAAAGATTTAATATACAATCTTTTGCTACCGCACAAATAAATATTCCGTTATCAGCTTTAGTAGAATCATCCAATCTTCAATATACTGGTGCTAGTAGAATTGAAATAGGAAATCCTTTAGGAAGTACTAGCGTAACTACAAGCATTTCTGGAAGCACATATATTGATGGAATAGAGCAATTACCAAAATTTTTAGAAGAACAGACATTGAATGATAGAATAATAACTTCTGGATCTTGGTTAAATAAACAAAATATTATCTATCCGTCAACATCTATTGATCAATCTGATGTTATCACATTTAATTTTAATTTAAGTACAAATGATTTAGTTAAAACTCCACCTATTTTAGATTATTTTAGATTATTTAGTTATCCAGTAATTGAAGAAGGTACCGATAAATATTTAACTTGTAATGTTTCTCCTGGAGGAAATCCAGCAAAAATATATTATAGAAATAATGAGTATTCAACTCCAGATATAACAGAGTTTCCATTTTTTTATAATGGATATTCTAGTGGATTAAAAATTAAAGATTCTTATGTAAAAATAACACAAGACTATACTTTTCCAAGTATAATTCAAACAATAAATTCTGCAACAAAAACTGGCTCTACTCTTTATTATACACTTAATGAAAATAATTTTTCTAATGGAGATAAAGTAGTTGTATCTCAAGTTTATAATAATAGCAATAATTATGACACTCAATGGAATTTTTCTACCCCTGTAACTATTGATCTAAACCCATCTTTACAAACTAGGCAATGGAATAAAATTACAGATTATACTTGGGTTAGTGGAACATATTATAATACAAATGATATTGTTTATTTTAGTAATAGCTTTTACAAAAAAACAGGATATCCTTGGGGACCACCATTTCCAAGTGCATATGTAACTCAGATACCACCTACGATTCCAATTCAATGGCAACAAATTACATCTTATAATTATAAATCAACTTGGAGTAATAGTTCTAAGTATTCAACAAATAATGCGGTACTTTATAATGGATCTTATTATTATTATTCAGGCGACAATACAATTTGTATTCCAACATCAAATTCTTCAACATTTTCTTCATATACAAATAATGAAGAATATAAAGGAATTATGTCTATAGCTTCTGGAATACAAACAATTTCATTTATGTTATATATTCCATCTACAACTACATCAGCAAGTATTATTAGTGTTGGCGGAAATCAAATGTCATTATCATCAAATACTCTGTCTCTATCTGGAGCAACAATATATATAAATGGTGTTGCTGGGTCAACAATTAAAACAAATAGTTGGAACAATATAATTTTTGTATTTACTGATCCAGTATACATTACAGACTCAACTCCTAAAGATATTATATTGGGAAATGTTTCTGGAACATCAGAGTTTTATGTTGATCAATTAATGATATTTGATAAAAAATTTACAGTAAATAATGTAACTAATCTTTATAATTTATTAACTGATAGTCCATCAGTAAAGGTTGAAGATTTTGGAATAACAATAATTGATTCAAATAAAGAAACAATATATAAAGAAGAAATTCAATTTTCAAATATTATAGATTCAAAAGCAACAGATACAGCAAGTAAATATTGGTATGATAAATTAATAGATGGATCAACACCTAAAACAATAACTTTAAATTATACTCCAACATTAAATAAAGATTTAACATCTATAAAAGCATCAACAACAAACCAAATAACTGTTTCTAGCGTTGATAAATTAAATAAGAATACGGCAATCGGCTCAAATGATGGCTCTTATATATACTCAATATCTACTATTGACAATAATAATCAAATTACTACAATATTAGATGACCCATTATATGTTACAGAAATAGAACAATTAATAACTACAAAAACAACAACATCAGCTATTAATGGAAAAAAGAAAGCAAATAATATTGTCTTTACACTTAATAATGTAACAAATATAGAAGTTGGTCAATCAGTTACCGTTAGTGGCTTTAATTTTACTAATGCAAAAGTTACAAGAATTGTTTCTGGAACTAAAAAAGTTACCGTCTCATTTAATAAAACGAATTTTGAAACAATACCATCAAAAAACAAAATAATTTTTAAAAGTCATCCAATAGTAACATTAAGCGATGTTATTAACGTAAAAATGGGAGATATTATTAACTTTAGAGATGATGAGAATATAGAAAATGAACAATATTTAAAAATAAATGATTCTTATTTAAAAAAAGAAGATTATTTTTTAGTATCTGAAGATTTTTCAGACACTTCAAAGTTAAAATATTTATATAAAATCCAATCTGAAATAGAAGAAGATTATGATCAAAATACAAAGCAAAAAATAATTACTCTGACAAAAGAAGAATTAAATAATTATATAAATTATGTATTTATTGAAAATAATAATGACTATATTTCAGAAGGATATAAATTGACTAAGCCAAATTCTACATTTTTATTCGAAAAAGCTACATTGTATTTAGATCCAAAAGTTTCTGCAACTATAGTTAAAGAACTATAAAATGGTATCATAGTGGTATGGAAAAACGTAAAAATGGCTTAAGTGTGGTCGAAGATGGTTCAAGTTTTGGGCTTTATGTCTGGAAGTTGCCAAATGGACAATTATTTATGGACGATGATGGTAATACCTTAAATATTCCATCTATGAAATATGATTTAGAAAAAATTAAAATTATAACAGAGGCTGCTAGATACTGGGGACAACCTGAAGGAGAAGCGGTATTTATGGCTGGTGTTGGTAGAGCAACAGATAGTCAGGCTAGAGAAGATATTGATCGTATGGCTGAAGGTCTAACTCCATATGGAGATCTTGGAAACTGGAAGGAACTATTTGCAAATGAGCGTAAGAATGGATAATTCTGAAGAAAACGAATATATAATTTCTGGTAGAGATATAGGTCTTGGAACATCAAGAGATAGTTCATCTTTTGAGTTTGAAGATGAATTTAAAAAACCAACAGAAGAGCTTTTAAAATATCGTGGCATTGGTCAAAACTTTAAAAGAAATATTAAAAGAAAACTAGAAAAAGCTGGACAGGTTGGTCCTTCTCCAAAGTTTATTCCTCCAACAAATGGTATTGGTGGAGATGATGCAGAATCAAAACAGTTAATCCCATTACAGTTTGGTTATGGTCTTTTTGATGTTATTGAACCTCCATATAATCCAGTTTCTTTGGCAAAAATTTATGAGGTTTCATCAACTAATTACGCTGCTATTAATGCAAAAGTAGCAAACATTGTTGGTCTTGGATATAGTCTAGAATATACTTTGCCAGTAAAACAAAAACTTGAATCTATGGGTGATCAGGAAAAGGTTGCAAAGGTAAGACGTAAACTTGAAGGCGCAAAAGAAGAAGTTCTTGAATGGCTTGATAGTAGAAATGATGATGATACCTTTACTGCTACTTTAACAAAAGTGTATCTTGATTTAGAGTCTACTGGAAATGGATATATTGAAATCGGTAGAAAAACTACTGGAGAGATTGGTTATATTGGTCACATTCCAGCGGCAACTATGCGTGTAAGAAGACTTCGTGATGGTTTTGTTCAACTAGTGGGTGGCAAGTTTGCTTTCTTTAAAAACTTTCACGATGAAGAAGATATTCCAGCACCAATAGGTGCAGATCCTCGTCCAAATGAGATTATTCATATTTATAATTACACTCCAACAAATACTTATTATGGTATTCCTGCTATTGTTACTGCACAAAACGCTATGGCTGGTAATGAATATGCAGCTAAATATAATCTTGAATATTTTGAAAATAAAGCAACTCCTAGATATATTTTCTGGGTTAAGGGTGCTAAATTAAGCAGAGATGCAGAAGCAAAACTATTTGAGTTTTTCCAAAATAATCTTCGTGGTCAAAGCCATAGAACGCTTGTTGTTCCGCTTCCTGGAGATGAGGCTGGTAGCAAGGTAGAAGTTAAGATGGAAGCAGTAGAAGATAAGGTTCAAGAAGGCTCTTTTGATAAATATCGTAAATCAAATAGAGAAGAAATCCTTATGGCTCACCGTGTTCCACAATCAAAAATCGGTAGTGCCGAAGGTATTTCACTTGCCGCTGCTAAAGATGCAGATAAAACATTTAAGGAACAAGTTACTAGACCTGCACAAGATGTTTTACAGAAGAAAATTAGTGGAATTATTGCTGAAAAAACTGATCTTTTCAGACTTGTATTTAATGAACTTACTCTTACAGATGAAGATACTCAATCAAAGATTGATGAAAGATATCTTCGTATGCAGGTATTACTTCCAAATGAAGTTAGAACTAGATTAGGACTTCCACCAATTCCAAGTGGAGATACACCAGTTAAACTTACTGGTCAGCAAGCAGCGGATCAAACTGCTCAAGCTACTGGTAATAGACAACGTGATCAACAAAGACAAGCAAATGCTGGTGATGGTGAAACTGGACAAAGAAATCCTCAAGGCGAAGGTAGACAACAAGCCTAATATAAGAAATATTGTATAATTAAAATGTTATGTTAAATATACAAAAGGCATCCCTATTAACTAACGGCAATCAAGTAACATTGACAATGCCAATTTCTAAGGTTGATGCTGAAAAACGTATTGTTTCTGGGTTTGCTACTCTTGATAATATTGATCGTCAAGGAGATCGTGTAGAATCATCTGCATCAGAAAAAGCATTTGCTAATTTTCGTGGTAATGTAAGATTGATGCATCAGCCAATTCCCGCTGGTAAAATAGTTTCATTTAGGACAGATTCATTTTTTGATACACAAACTCAGAAAACATATAATGGTGTTTATGTAGATGCATATATTTCTAAGGGTGCATCTGACATTTGGGAAATGGTTTTAGATGGAACACTTACTGGTTTTTCAATCGGTGGTGCTGTAAAAGATGCAGAAAACGAGTTTGACGAAGATTTAAATAAAACAGTTCGTGTAATTAAAGAATATGACTTGGTTGAACTATCCCTTGTCGATTCTCCAGCAAATCAACTTGCTAATATTTTTTCTATTCAAAAGACTATTGATGGCGATGTAGCGACTGGTATTTTTAATAAATCACACATTCAAAATGTATTCTGGTGTGAAGAAGATGATATTGCATTTACATCTACTGAAGATAAATATACTTGTGTTAATTGTAATAATGATTTGGTTGCTGTCGGATGGGTAGATGAGATTGAAAAAGCAGATATTGAAAAAGCAATATCAGAATTAGTTGATGCTATTAAAAAGGCAGATAATGCTGGAACTATTACAAATGAAGAAACAATTAATAGATATCCAAAACAAAATCCTAAAAGAAAAACACCAGAAACTCTTGCTACTAAGGCATCATATGGTGTTGGAGATTATGTACAGTGGGGATCTTCTGGCGGTACAGCAAGAGGAAAGATAACAAGAGTAATAACTAATGGTAAAATTAAAGTACCAAACTCTGATTTTACTGTAACTGGAACTAAAGAAGATCCAGCCGTTGTTATCAGAGTTTATCAAAAAGATGGAGATTCTTGGAAACCATCACAAACACTTGTAGGACATAAAATGAGCAGTTTGAAGGGATGGTCTACTAGAGTTAAAAAATTCTTTATTCCATCAGATACAGAGATTTTACTGGACAATGATTCAGTAGATATGGCAATTAACAAGGATATGTCGGTTGCCACCCAAAATAATGAAGGAGGTGTTGAAATGACTGACAACACAGAGGCTACAGAAGTAGTAGAAGAAGTAATTGTTGACGAAGTTGTTGAGGCAGAAGAGGTTGCTGTAGAGGCAGCTGATGAAGTTCCAGCAGAGGCTCCTGCAGAAGAGGCTGCAGTAGAAGTTAACGAAGAAACAGTCGAAGAAACTGCAGAAGCAGTTGACGCTTCCACCGATTCAGGTGAAGCGACTGACCTTGAAAAAACACTAAACGAAATCAAAAATTTTGTTGGCGAGGCACTCGTAAAGAATGCTGATGCTAATGTTGAGGCTGTATCTAATGTTGCAAATACATTGGCAGAAGTTACAAAAGCTCTTACAGATAAACTAACAGAAACAGAAAATCGTTATGAAGAGTTAAACAAAGGTTTGGCAGATATTGTTACTGCTCTGACTCAGGTTAATGGAAGACTTGAATCAGTAGAAAATGATACTGCTGTTAAAAAGTCTGGAGAGCTTGACGGTTCTTCAGAAACAACTATAGAGAAATCAGAATCTCTATGGGGGGGACGCTTCCTCGGCTCCGCTCAATACTTAAACTAAAATAAAAAAAGAAAAGGTAGGTGAAAATAAAAATGAGTGATATTTTAAATAAAGCTGCTGCTAGTGGCACAGTTATTTCTCCACTAACATCTCCAGGCGCAATGTTGTCGCAGGGTGATACTAACTCAAACGGTGGTGTTCTTAACCCAACACAGTCAGCACAGTTTATTGATTATGTTTTTGATCAGATGGTTTTGGCTAATGATGGTCGTAAAGTTATTATGCGTGGAAACACAATGGAACTTGACAAGATTCGTGTTGGTACAAGACTTACATCTGTTGCTTCACAGGCAGAAAACACAGCAACTAATAGAGCTGCAATCTTTACAAAGATTAACCTTGTAACAACAAAGTTCCGTCTAGATTACGAACTTTCAACAGAATCTCTAGAAGATTCAATTGAAGGCGGCTCCCTTGAGGATCACGTTGTACGCTTGATGGCTACTCAGTTTGGTAACGATCTTGAGGACATTGCTATTAATGGTCGAGCTGGTAATAATGGAGCTGGTACCTATGACAATACGATTGATGGTTTCTACCGTCAGACTCTTGACGTAAGTGCTACAGGTCACGAAGCTGCTGCAGCTTCTGCAACAATGACTGGTATTTGGAACAGTGCCTCTGCAGGTACAACCAAGTTCAGCCTAGATGCACTTGAAGCAATCTACAACGCATTGCCTCGTAAGTTCAAGGCAAAGCGTGATCAGCTGAAGGTTTATATGAACAGCAAGCATATTCAGGAACTATTGACAGAACTTCGCACAGTAAATCAGGCTACAAAGTCTGTTCCTTACGAAGTTGCTACTCGTGTTCTTGATGGCGTAACTCCTCGTGTTGGTGGTCCAGCAGGTGCTCAGTATTCTGTATTTGGTCTTCCAATTCAGGAAGTTCCATTGTATCCAGATGGTTTCGTAGACATTACGTTGCCACAGAACAGAATTTGGGGTTTCCAGAGAGACGTTACTGTACACAAGTTCTTCGTTCCTCGCAAAGATTCATTGGAATACACAGTGTATGTCCGTATGGGTCTTGCTTTGGAAGAGAAGTCAGCTATTGCCTACGGCAAGCAGTTGTCTTCCTAATAGGACAATTTAAAATAAGGGTCGCAGCAATGCGACCCTTATTTACTTTTTAGTGTATAATAAATAGATAGGAGGATTTGTGTTAAATACAAAAACAATTACAGAATTAAAAGATTTGTGTCAGGCTTTTGACATTGAATATACAAAAAATGCAAGAAAACAGGATATAATTGATGTTATTAAAGAGGCTGGTATTAGTTGGGAAGATTATGAAAACTCTTCTCAATCACTAACAAACTTTACAAACAAGGAAAAAGAGGAAATTAAGGTGGCAAAAGAAGATAGCCTAAAAGATAATGTTTGGCTAACTATGGTACATAAAAGAGCAGCACTACAAGTAGGAAACCTACATTTTGATATGGATGAGCCTTTTATTCTTGTAGATGCAGATCTTGCAAGAGAAATCTTGAAAGCAGAATCAAATGAGGTCAGGGAGGCTACACCAGCAGAAGTATATGCTTTTGAAAATGGTGAATAAAAGTGAAAGAATATATAAGAACAGATGGATCTAGTTTAAATATTCCATACACAACAAAATCAAACACAGTATCTATAGTATATAGTGTATATGATTTAGTAAATGATCAATATATTCAATATGATCAAACAAATAATATTGAAAATAATATTGCAGGTATTTTATTAGATTCAAATACCACCGCATATGATCGTCAATTAAAGATTGAGATTCAAGGAATACAATCAAATAATTCATATACAGATGAATTGTATATAAGTCTTATAAGACCTTATGCAACAGCACTAGAACTAGCTGAATATTCTGGAATTAATTTGTTACCAGACCCTAGCATTGGGGACTATGATTTATATTGGGGATATGGTTATCTAAATCAAGATATTGTTAGCAACGGATATACTTTTTATTCTCCTAAAAAATATATAGGTTTTAATAATATTGGAACAGATCCATATACTGGTTCTTATATTGTTGGAGATAAAGTAAGGATTTCAGCTGTAAGTATTCCAGATAATTCAGAAACAAATTATGGTATTGCAGTAATAACTCATATAGAAAAAGATTATAGTATTACAGTAAAGTTTATAGATTTTGGACCAGCCTTTGGTGGTGTTTCTCAAAAAATTTCTTTTGTTTCTCATCAAGATGAAGACTCTACACATCTAAATCAATCAACATTTGAAAAGTTTGAAAAGAAAGCAAGACTTTTAATAAATGCTAGAACAAATGATAAATTTAATTTTGAATATAAAACTGTGTCTACTCTTGGACTTGGAGCCGACCTTTTGCACTTAGGTGAAAGAATTGAGTCATATGACAAAATAACTTCAGATGACATCGTTTATTATGATAGTTCTTTATATGAAACAGTAGATAATTTATCCTTACCACTTGTTATTACAGAAAGTCATTATGGACTTAGAACATATCAGCAAGGTGTAAATATTGCTGAATGGTTGGATATTAACCCTATTGCTATGCCAGCATTTTTTGGACAAAATAGTTCATTCAATGTTCGTGGTGAATATGGATGGAAGTATGTTCCAGATGCAATCAAACAAGCAACTATGGAACTATTTGTAGATCTATTATGCTCTGATTTTGTATATCGTAATAAAGGATTTAAGTCAATTAAAAATGATTCGTTTGATATTACATTCCAAGATGGTATTCTTAATAGCACAGGAAATCTATATGTTGATTCATTGCTTGAACCATATAAGCGATGGGATTTGCGGGCGATTTAAATGTCTTGCCTAGCAGCATCGGTATATAGTATGAAGGCAGATGTTTACACCCCTTCTGTAACTAGAAATGCTACAAATGGAATGGTTTCAAAAACTTGGACACTACAAGAAACAATATCTTGTGTTGCTCGTGGTTTGTTAGGCTCTAAGATGGGAAACAACTCTGCAAACATAGATATAAAAGATCAAATAGTTATAAATAAAGATTTTATTAAAATCCGAACAAAAAGCCCTATTGTGTCAACAAATAGAGTTGTTGCAATAAGATCTGGGTCAAATGTTATTTGGACAGAAGACTATATTGCAAATAGTAAAGGCGGCGTAGATGGTGCAACAATATTTGAACCTCGTGGATCTACACCTATACTAAACTTTGATGGCTCAATCATAGAGTATGAAACTGTTTTACAAAGACAAGAAATACAAGAACTTGAAGGTCTATAATGGGCAAAGTAGATACTGGAAAAATGCCAGAAAAAATTATGGCGGTAGCACAATATCATTCACAGCTTTTAACCGAATTACACGAAAAATCTAGCAATAAAGATTCAATAATTAAATATGGTCTTGAAATAATTGGAAAACATTTTGGATTGTATTTGGATAACCTAGCAAGAAGAGATCATATGTCTTTTCACCACGTTTATGAAACTGGACAGTCTGGAAATGAAAATGCTAGATTATTTAAATATACAATATCTGGATCAAAGATAACCTATAATTTTACTGAAGCAACAAAGCCAGAAAAAAGTGGTGACGTTTTTAAAAGAAAAGCCTTTGTTATGGAAGATGGAAAATCTTTAACTATTGTTCCAAAGGCTGGAAAATTTTTAGCATTTCAGGTAAATGGAGAACAAGTTTTTTCTAAAAAAGTATTTGTACCAAATCCTGGCGGTACAAGAGTAGCAGGTTCATTTAAATCAGCATTTGATTCATTTATGCAAAACAATGCTAATCAGATTTTGACAGACATTGGTTTTTATGATAGAATTAATGATGGAATAAAGATTGAATCAGATATAGCTATTTCAAGTATCAATAAAGGAAATCTTAATGGTTCTGGTCTTGCACAACAATCGGCAAAGAAAATAACTAGAAGGGCAATGACTTAATATGGATTATACAAAACTACCAATTATTCTTATTGGAAACTATCTTTGGGATAGGGCTAGAGGTGCCATTTCTGGGGCTTCTAAACTACCTACAAGCGTTTGGAATGTAGACCAGTATACAATTACACCCCCTATTTTTGCTATTAATGATTCTAATGCTATAACTGACAAAACTCCATATATTTTATATGACTATGTATATACTGGTGTGGATACTAAAACATTTCCAATGATTAAAGAAGAAGCCACCCTTTCTATTGTTGCTCCCTGGAATGAACTATATCCAATTAAAAACTTTATTTATGATGTTTTGAGCCAATTTGATATATCTGCTCAGGCTATGAATAATCATTTAATGGATCAAGAAATTAATTTTAAATGTATTAAGGTAAGGCAAGACAATTATTCAATAAATGAAAAAGCACCAGTTAGCCTTGAATCTGGACTTTATATTTCTACTCTTTATTTAACTTATGAGTATACTAGAAAATAGAATATGTGGTATTATATTAATGAGGAAGCCCCCAAAGCTAATTCAAAAATGCAAGGAGGTGCAAAAAAAATATGGCAAACAATTCAAAAAATATTATTGTTGGTGCTGGCGTTTTCTACGTTGGTGCTGTTGGTCAAGAATTGACAGAAACTAGTATTGCTAAAACTGAAGCAATTTGGACTGCAAATACCGCTGGTAGTTATCAAAAACCAAGCAATGTTCAAGAAGCTACAGATAAGTGGAGACACGTTGGTTACACATCTGAAGGTGTTACATTTGACTTTACCCCAGATTATGGTGAAGTAAATGTTGATCAGCTTCTTGATGTTGCAAAGATTTACAAGCAAGGTCAGAAAGCAATGGTTAAGACAACTTTTGCAGAGGCAAGTCTTGAAAACCTTTACGCTGTTGTTGGTTCACAGTCAACAGATCTTCAGGCTACATCAAGTCCGACATCATCTGGAACAATCAAAAGGTTCGAGATTAATGGTGGTGCTCTAGGTCTTACTCCTTTGGAGCGTTCAATTCTTATTGTTGGTCCAGGTCCAGAAATTGGAACAGCTGTTAATAACGAAAAATACTCAGAGCGTATCTACATTGGTTATCGTGCTGTTTCTATGGAAGCTGCTTCGGTTGCAATTAAGAGAAATGAAGCTACAGTATTCCCTGTAACATTCCGTCTCTTGGCTTCATCACAGTTCAATAATGCTGGTGCTGGTGCAAACCAACTTTATGGAAAGATCATTGATCGTCTATATGTAACTGCTTAAGTTACATACAAATAACTTAATGTAATGTGATGGGTAGAAATACCCATCACATTGCTATATATAAACAAAATTAGGCTATAATATAAAAGAGGACATTAGGAGAAAAATGGCTACAAAAATATATGAATCAATTGAGATGGAATTACAGGACGGTACAGTAATAACCGTTAAACCACTCAATCTTAAAAACTTAAGAGAAGTAATGAAAAAGTGGAAAGAAATCGAAACTAAGGATAGTGAAGATGGTTTCTTGGAGACCCTCATTGAATGTACATCAATTGCTATGAAGCAGTTCGCACCAGAACTTTCGGAGGTCGAAAAACTTGAAGAGGTTTTAGATCTTCAGACTATGTATAAAATATTGGAGGTTGCTGCAGATATTAAGCTTAACGACCCAAACCTACTAGCGGCAGCTCAGGAACTAGCTGGAACGAACTAGACCTGGCTGCCTTGGAAGCAGAAGTATTCCTATTAGGTCACTGGAAAGACTATGAAGAACTAGAGAATAGTTTGTCAATGTCTGAGCTTATAGCTACATTAGGTGCTATGCATGAAAAAGAAAATCGTCAAAATAAATTCCTTGCTGCAATTCAGGGCATTGATTTATCAGATTCACAAACGCAACAAAGTGAAAAAGTGACAACACTAGAAGAAATTCAAGCAAGAGCTGCTGCAAGGGTTACTGGAGATATGACTCAGGCAAATGCTATTGCTTTTGGTATTAGTGAAGATGATGGTCTTTCCTATGGAATGATTGGAGTTAATTAATAATGAGTATTGATGCTTATTTTAAGTATAATGCTGATTTTGGTCCAGTCATTAATCAGATGCGTTTATTGCAAACGCAAGCAAATCTTTTAAATCAAACACTTCAAAATTTTGATAAACAAGCATCTGCATTAAAACTAAGTCTTGGTGACGCACTTTCTAGTGATATTGGAAAGATGGGTGGCTGGAACACAAAGGTAATAGAGCTCACTGATAATGTAACTTCTTTTGGAAAAGCCCTTGAAAAACAGGAACTAAGCCTAAAACAATATGCAAAAGAAGGAATTGGTGCATTTACAAAATCATCAAATGCACATAAATTAGCAGTTCGTGAAGTTGCTCGTGAAATGTCACAACTTGCTATTCTTGGTGAAAAGAGTGGCAAGCAACTGGGGATGATGATTACCCCACAAAATATTAATCTTAATGATTTTAACACAAAACTTGCTGTTTCTAGAAAACAGTTTGATATATTTAATTCTATAGTTCAAGATGGAACAACCAAACTTATTAATTTTGGTAAAAATACACAATGGGCTGGTAGACAGATTACTGTTGGTCTTACTGTACCACTAACTATGTGGGGAAATCAAATGTCAAAGATTTTCCGTGAAGTAAATGAAGAATTAACAAGATTCCAAAAAGTTTATGGTTCTGGTCTTATGTCATCTGGTGACGCTGAAACAATTAAAATGACTGAAAATGTAAAGCAACTAGGTATTGAGTTTGCAAAAACTATGGGTATTGCTGTAAAAGATACCGCATCACTAGCCGCAGACCTTGCGGCAACAGGTCTTGAAGGGCAAAAACTTTTAAATTCAATTAGAGAAACTACTCGTTTAGCAACTCTTGGTGATGTAGATAGAGCAGATGCTATGAAAGCAACGCTATCTATTCAAAATGCATTTAAAGTTAGTACAGATGAACTTGCTCACTCTGTTGACTTTTTAAATGCTGTAGAAAACCAAACATCTCTTTCTTTGCAAGACTTAACAACAGCAATTCCAAAAGCTGGTCCTGTTATTAAAGCACTTGGTGGAGACGTTAAAGATCTTTCGCTTCTTATGGTTGCTCTTAAAGAAGGTGGTATATCTGCGGCAGAAGGTGCTAACGCAATTAAATCTGGTATGGCATCTCTTATTAATCCAACTAAGAGAGCAACTGAAGTTGCTGCACAATATGGAATAGATATTAACAAGATTGTTCAAGCAAATCGTGGACAACTTATGCCAACAATTATTGAATTTCAAAAACAATTACAGCTACTTGATGATTTTGGTAAAGCACAAGTTATTGAAAACATATTTGGTAAATATCAGTTTGCTCGTATATCTGCACTGTTTGATAATCTAAATGCATCAAGTTCACAGACTATGCAAGTTATGGAATTGATGGGTAAGTCTCAAAAAGAACTTGCTGCTAATTCATATCTTGAAATGGATACACTTATGAATAGTGGTGCTAAAAGATTCCAAAGAGCAACAGAATCTATTAAATCACAGTTTATTGATATTGGTGGTTCTATTACAAGTGCAATTACTCCAATTATTGAAAACGTGACTAAAAAAATTGGACAAGTAATCAAATTTTTTGAAAAACTTCCATCTCCTGTAAAATCTTTTATTAAAGTAGCGACTGGATTGGCTGTAATTGCTGGTCCAATAATTATGGTTGCTGGTGTATTTTCTAACTTTATTGGTTATATTGCTAAAGGTGCTATGGGTATTGTTAACCTTGGTAGAAGAATGTCTGGTATCCCTGTTGAAAAATTTAAGATGCTTGATGACACACAACTTATGGCACAAAAATCAACAGATGCTCTATCTATGGCTTTTGAGCAACAAAAAACTAGTGTTGAAAAACTTAATCAAGTTCTTGCAGTTTATAAAAAACATCTTAGTGAGGCTATTACATTAAATCCAGGATTTGTTAATCAACAAGTTGCTGCTCAGACTACTACTGGAAGCCCACCAAGAGCAAAATTCCAAAGAGGTGGTTCTCCTTGGGTGCCAGGAAGTGGAGACGGAGATAAGGTTCCAGCAATGCTTGAGCCTGGAGAATATGTTGTAAATAAAAAAGCAGCACAGCAACATTCTGGTCTTCTTGATGAGATTAACTTTAAACAAGCACCTCGCTTTCAATCGGGTGGTAGAATAAATGGATATGCTAATACATCATATACTCCAGAAGATTTACAACTTGCATTAAGGGCTTGGATAAATCCAGTTCTTGCTGGTCGTAGACCATTTGATGCAAATGCTGGTTCTCCTGGAATTGGTAGAATCTCTCCAATGGGAGAAAAGTATCCAGGATTTTTTAGAGATATTTTTAATGACGTTTCTGGCTCAACTTCATTAGAAAACAAGCATTTAATGCGAGCAGAATTATATGATGATAAAAATAGACATACTCCAGAAGTAAGACAAATATGGGAAACTCTTATGTGGCTTACCAGTCGTGGTGGTCGTGGAGATGTAAGATTGAATTGGGCAAATGCACCATATCAGCAAAGATTAGATAGGTTTACTTCATACAGTGATATTCAAGATACAGAATTTTACAAAAGATTTATTAAAACATTTCAAGATCCAAAAAATAAAAGGGTTTCTGATTCTCGTCAAAGAAAACTAGATGCTGGAGAATTAATTCCTTGGATACACGACCTTTGGACTGGTAAAGGAAATAATATTGGTGGCATAGATGTTCAGTCACTTTTTCAAGGTACAACTCAATGGGGCAATGAAGGTGAGTTTATTCTTCCTGGTGGAATGAGTATTCCAATTACTGGATATGGTAGTGACCTTAAAACAAGAATGCTTATGCTTCATTCTGTTCTTCCAGGAGCAACTAAAAATATAAATGGTCGTGAAGTTCCTATATTCCAGTCTGGCGGTAGAGTAAATAACTACGCTGATAAATCAGTATCACCAGAATTATTATCATTAGTAGAATCTTGGCAACAAAGCACTCAATATCTAAGACAAGATCCAGAAAGACTTCAAAAATTTATGTCATACTTTGAGCCATCTAAAGACCCGATGACTCTTAGAAGAAAAACATCTTTGGGACTTCCTGGAGAAATACCAGACGCAGACCAACTTGCTATTTTGCAAGCACTAGAATCTGGAGATTTCTTAAGTCTTGCTGGAAGAAAAATTAACTTTAATGGTTCTCCACAATCATATAGCGAACACGCACTTGACTGGCTAGTTGGAAAACAATTTAGCAATCCTCTTTCTGGTAGAAGTTTTATTCAAGAAGACTTGCTTAGAAAACAAAAGAATCTAGATGCATTTAATTATGTTGTTGATATGTTTAGAAGAGAACCAAATAATCCATTTGTAATAGAAGATTTACAAAAAAGAATTGGTTTATCTCCTACCGATCCAATTACTGAAGATGCTATAGATCGTGGTAGAAGAGCCAGAGAAGAAACTGTTCAGGCGGTAAAGAATGAACTTCAAAGCCAACTTCCTATGGGTGTAGAGCCTCAAACAGTTATGATTGAAAGATTGTTTGGTAAAGGCACATCAATGCTTCCTATATCACAAATAGCACAAAGCACTGAATATATGGGAGAGCAGTTAAAGGAAAGAGAAATAGCAACAGCTACAACTTCTGGGGTATTAGATTCTGTTTCTCAAATGTGGGCACCGCCATCTAGTTTCAGAGGTGGTCAAAAAGCCTATGACGAGCAAAAGCATTTATTCCCTTATGTTCTTAATTTTAAACAAAATGGTGGAAGAATACAGAGTGCTGAGGTTGGCTGGACAGAAGAAGAAATAAAAAAGGCTTCTTCTCAATATATAGATACAGAGTTACAGTCTCATAATTTTAAAGGTTTTGGTCGTGGAAGGTCTGAAAAAAGAAGACCATATCCAGATGATGAAATATGGGGATCAAATCCTTTAAATACTGCACTTCATATTTTGCTTCCTAATGCTGTTGGTCGGTCAGAAGAAGAAAAAACACAATTAAATATACTAAGAAGATATATGAGTATGTTTAATATTACTGATCCAAATCAGTTAAGTCCAGGAATGAAAGCAGCTCTTATGGAAATGTTTATGGTTCACGCTGGAGACCAAATGCTTGCCATAGATCCAAGTCGTATTCAAACTATGGAAAAGTATGATAGAGGGTCAGCTCAAATGGAAGGTCCTGGAACATATTTTTCATCAAACTTAAAGACACACGATGAAGGCTGGGATAGTTATGCAGGAGGCTTCAAATATACTATTTCAAAAACAAGAGAAGCTTTTAGAAAAGTTGCTAGAGGAAAAGGCTATATTGAAGCATATGATGAAACAACAGATTTTCACGAACCAAGTAAACAATTAATACAACTTATTAATTCTTTTTCTAGAACAAAATCTGGAAAAGAAGCAATGCAGGACAGAGATTATTATGGACCATCCTTTAATAAAAATCATTGGCTTAGAGATGCAGCAAGTGCAGCAGAACATAGTGGTCCTGGCTCCCCATTTTTTGAATATTTAGTTAAAGAAGGATATCAAGGTATCAAATGGTCTCCTGCAACTATAACAAACTTTAATATTGGTAGAGATGGAATTAGTCTATCTCCAATATCTAATAAAGCAATCTATGATATTTGGGATGAAGAGAATAGCGACTATGTACAGCTAAAACAACCATATCCAGCTCATATACCAGATCTTAGTCCAGTTGGATATCTAAAAGGTGGAAGAGTAAACAACTTTGAATCTAAATCATTAATGCCACAAAAATATGCAGACAAACAAGCAGCTATTGAAGAAATGCTTGCCCTTGCTCATCTAGAAGCAACTACTGGAAGATTTGCTGGTATGCCAATAACTGATGTTGGTCAAAGACAAAGTGGTATGGGCGGATTTAGTTCTGCTATTCCTGGAGTTAATGGTGTTTATGAAATTAATGGTCAAAAGTTTATTGTTAAGGGTCATAACACACTTGATTCCGCCCTTATTGAATCTAGAGGAACACAATTAACTCAAGATATGTTTGGTTTGACCACACCACAACAAGAACTAATTAAATTCTTACATCCACAAACTGGTCAGCAAATGTTTGGTGTTCGTTCACCGTTTGATTCAAGATTTGCTAAAACATCTGGACAGATTGCACCAGAAGCATTCTTTAAACAAGCACTTGCAGCAATTATTCGTGGGGATGCCGACCTTCAAGCAGATAATTTATTTGATAGCATTGTTACAGATACAGGTGCTGCATATGTTTCAGATAGAGCATCACAGCCAAGAACATTAAGTGGTAAAAAGTATGATGTTGCTACACAAGCAAGAATTAATTTCCTTATGCAAAAAGGTGGTGCTCGTAGATGGTTTGCAGAAGCAACAGCAGGTATAGCAGCATCAATGACACCAGAGCAATATGAGGCTGGTTTCTTAAATGCTATTGCTGAGGCACAGGCAAATGCTGGTGGTGCTATTGGTGCTCTTCAAAATCTAACACCTGAAGAAAAAGCAATGTATCAATTACTTATTGGTGATTTGTCAGCAGCAAGTAAAATTAATTGGAAAGAAATACACGCTCATCACGTTGGCATTAAACCAGAACCAGTTAAGCCAAAATCTGCTCCTACAGCAAAAGCATTAGAAAAGAAAGCAGCAGATGCAGCAGAGCGTCAACAGGCAATAGATGCAGGTTTCCCAACTTGGATGCTGCAATCTGGTGGAAGAGTAAATAATTTTGCTGATAAATCTTTGTATCAAAAAGAATATAAATCTAATAATTTAGCATTTGCACATACTGTACCTTATATGAGTTTTGGAGCAAGTAGATTGCTTTATCCTATTGGATTTGACATACCAAAAACATTAAATAGTGAGCTTTCTAAGTCATCAGCAAAAGAAATGGATTTGTATAATTATATAAATGCACCAAAAGCTTTAAATACAATGACTGCATTGTTTAATAAAATTGGAACAACAATTAATCCTAAAGAAATACAGTCTTTTGTTTCTAACAAATTAAATAAAACAGATCCAAACGATATGATTAATGATCCAGAACTTTATCAAAAAACTTTAATGTCAAAAAAGGTTCAGTCGCTAATAGAAGACTTTAAAAAACGAGGAGAGTTTTCTGATGTTAGAACAGACTTAGGAGCATTTGGTGTAGATAAAGCATTTGATGCTTTGGGATATGTACTAGAAAAAGATGGGTCATATACTTTAAAAAATTTGCCAGCAAAACTTAAAGGTTTTCCATTACCTGAAAAAATTTATCAAAGGAAAAAAGCTGATTATACAGTTTTTCAAACAGCGGCTGAGGGAATTGGTGGCACTCTTGCAAAAACTAGAGATAATACGGAGCGCAGAAGGGCTAAAAATCCAGGAACAAAAGTTTATCCAAATATAATTGAAATTGCTCTTGCAAAACTTTTTGGCGTTACAGATGAACTTACTGGTAAAAACATTACTGGAGTTTCACATTTATTAAATCCAGAACATCTACAATCTGGCGGCAGAGTGAATAATTTTGCAGAAGACTCTATGAAAGAAGCAACTCATAAATGGGACAAAAAGGGATCTGCACCAAAACAATATGAAACTGTTTTAAGATCACTGCCTGATTGGGCTACAAAGGGTGCAGAGTCACGAGCAATTATGCAAGCATTAATTGATGCTGGTCTTGAAAATCCAGATAAAAAAGCTATGTATTATATGCTAGACGTATTAGCGCACATTAATCCTGCAACAACAAATACTGGAGAAGTGTATACAAAGATATGGGAAGCAGCAAATCTAATAAAAGAATCTCAGGTATATAATACATTCCTTGAAACACTTAAAAGCAGAGGCGATATTCAAAGTCGTGGTGGATTATTAGCACCATATGTTATTGATGCAGTTATGTCACAAACAGGATTACCAAAGAATGTTGTAATTGAACAGTTAACTAATCTTTCTAAGGGTATTCATCCAACTACCCGCCAAGGTGCTATGACTATGCTTGAACTTGCAAGAATGTTTCCAAGAAATACAAAAGATGGAAAAGGTATTCCTATTGCGGTAGTTGCAGGTTTGCAAGAAAGACTAAAGGGTGACTTCTATGAAACACTTCAATCTAGAGCATTGCCACCAGGCTTGCCAACAGTTAAAGTTATTTCATATAACGAAGATGCAAAAACTCCACAATCAAGAAGTGGTGTTGTTATGCCAAGTGGAGTTTCTAAATCAAAAATTATTTATCCATCATTTGCTGGCGGTGGAGACAGAATTAGTGGTACAGGTGCTACCGTTAATGTATCTCCTGATGGTAAGATTCTTTCAAGCACTATTGATGATATGTTGGTCACATCTGCAAGTGGTCATCCAATGGCTGTTTCAAGCCGTGAACTTTTGGCGGTTACTCCAGATGGCAGAGTAGCAGGTGTTACAAGTCCAGGAGATGAAGCAAGAAAGAGAATTGTTCATCCATTTGGAACATCATTAATTCGTGGTAAAAACTTTAGAGCAAACAACTTTGACAGCACATCGGCAGATTTTACAGAACCAGTATATATGGGAGATATTCAACCAGGAAGTATGGGTAAGTTTGCTGCAGCTTTCAGTATGATGGCAACATCAGGTTTTCAAATGAAGTTTGTATTGGATCAATTCACATCTGATGTTCAAAATGGCAGACAAAAATGGGTTGCTGGAATTGCTGCTGCTACACAAGGACTAAAATACTTTGCAAATAGTGGTATGGGTACTTTTGGACAAACCTTAAAAGATAAAGGTGACGAAATGAGTGCCGATATCTACGATATTAAAACTAGAAAAGCTGTTAATAGTCCTATTAAAAGATTTATTGGAAAGGGACTATCTGGAGTTGGGTCTGGTATGGGCAAACTTGCAAGTGCTTTAAGTAATCCTATAGTTAGTATGGGAATTGATCTTGCAATTACTGGGATTCAAAAAGGTATTGAAATTTATAATGCTGAAATGGAAAAAGCAAGACAGGCTGGAAAAGCAGCTTTTGCTGAACCTACAGAAACTGCAAAATTGTTAGGTATTCAGTTAAAATCTACAACAGATGCTGTAGAAAAATTTAATAAAGTTGCTCAAAATATTTCTGGTTTAGATCAAGGCATTGGTGCATACAATAAAGCTTTTGAAAAAACAGTTAAAACAGATTTTAGTCCATTGATTGACACATTAAAAAGTACAAAAAGTTTGCAAGAAAAGAATAATCAGCTTGTTAATGTTTATAGCAATTTAATTCAAAGAGGTATAAAGGCTAAAGAAGCAAGAGAAATAACGGCAGAAATTGCAAGACAAGGACAAGCCTTAGATTCTTATGCTAGTGTAGTTGAAAGACTTAAAACAATAAAAACAGCACCAGATGCTCTGGCTCAACAAATATTAACATTAAAAAATCAAACAGCTTTATTACAACAGAGATCTAATGAATTTGGTGTTAAAGCACAATGGAATGGTCAGAGTTGGGACCAACTTATGAAGTCTGGTGCTGAAAATCAAAGAGTAATGTTTGAAGCACTTGGTGCAACTGGAAATGGTCTTAAGGATAAATTCTTAAGGGGAATTTTTGGAACAAAAGGTGTTTGGGGCTATCTTGGTGGAGCGCAGATTACATCATTAATTGCACCAGTATTAATTGATAATAAAGTTAAAACTCAAATTGCATCACAGTTAGGTGCAACATTAAAATCTGCATTTGCAATGGCTGCGGAAAATCCAACTGCTTCCACAGAAGCAGTAAATTTAATAGTTTCTGAATTTAAAAATGCTGATATAGGAAAATTGTCAGATCAACTACAACAAATGGTTAAAGATGCAGGTTTTGGAGAAGGAAGCGCACTGTTTGATTTTTTTGGAAAAGATGGTGCTTTCTTTAAACTAGATAAATCAAAACAAAAAGCTGCACTTCTTGCTCTAGGTAATGGTATGGGTCAAGACCTTAGTGCAGCAATTTTAAATGGAACAATAGAGGCAGACCTTGGCAAAAAAATTCCAGAAGAATTAGCAAAAAGAATGTCTCTTGTAAAAATAGAAACTGATGTTGACCTTCAACTAGAAGATACCGCAAAACAACTAAATCAATTAAAAGAAGGTATTCAAAAAGTATTTGATGTTGCAATAGAGGCAAAACAGGCAGAACTTGAAACTGAAGATAAAAGACACGAAAAGGCATTAGAAAATCTAGATCTTGAAGCAGAAAGAATTAATAACAAAAAAGGTATATTGCAAGAAAATACCGATTACTATTTAAAGCAATTACAAAAAGAAAAAGAAGCAGAGGATTTTTATGCAAAGCAAAGACAAACTGGTTTAACTGGATTAAAGGCTATAGCATCTGGAGATGTATTTGGATTTATTGGTTCTCAAATAGAGGCAGCAAGTGCAGCAGATCAATATGGTAGAGATTTGTCTATGCAAAATATTCAAGACACCGCCGATGCAGAACAAAAGAAACTTGATGATTCATTAAAGGCTATTGATGACAGAAAGAAAGCAGAAGATACCAGACATCAGGCTGAGATAGATAATATTAATGCAGAAATAGATTTGCTTCGCAAAAAAGAATCACAAGCTGTTGGTCAAATAACTCAAGCATTAGATTTGATTGAAAAAGCTCAGGGTATGTCTATTGGTACTCCAGGCTGGCAGAAAGCAATACTTGCTGCACAATCTGCTGCAGATAAAGCAGAAAAGACAGGAATTTCTGCTGGAACTGGATTGACTATTAATACTAAAGATCAAAGTATAATCAAATCATTTAACACTGCAAAATCAGGTTTTAATGATGCTGTTGCTATTATGGCTGGAGACACGATGGATGCAGTAGATAGATTAAATGCTGCAAGTACAAATGTAAAAAAGATATTTCAATCACAGGGTATTGATCCAGAAACATCTAAAGCCTATAAGGATGTATTTGGTCTTTTGCAAAAACCACCTGCTCCTGGAGTTACAGAAGCTGTTGCAGCTTTTGCTTATGCCATAACACTTAATGAAAATGGTTTGCCTGGAATTACAAATCCACCAACAACTCCACAAACAAGCCCACCATCAACTGCAAAATCTGGATATGCTCAAGATGGAACAAGAATTTACGAAGTTGGTGGAAAATGGCAATATGCTGATGGATCTCCATACAATAAAAAAGCACTTAAAACAGATCCATCAAAAACTCCTGTTACACAATGGAAATATTGGGCAGATGGTGGATATATCTCAGGTCCAGGAACAGCAACATCTGACTCAATTCCAGCTATGTTATCTGATGGAGAATATGTAGTTAAAGCATCATCTGTATCAAAGTATGGAAAACCTTTCTTAGATTCTATAAATTCTCAACACTTTGCATTTGGTGGATTGGTTAAACGTTTATGGAATGGAGCAAGAAGCACCGTCTCTGACATCTCAGATACTGTTGAAAATTTTGCAATATCTACAATGAAAGATCCTAAAAAGTTTATTAAGGGTATTGGCTCTGGAATTGCAAATAATTTACTGGGTGTTGATGATTTTACTAGTATGTATAGGCATTTTAGAAAAGGTGAATTTAAGGCTGGATTTAAATCACTTGGTGGTGGATTATTAGAATTAGGCACCACCGCCCTTATGTTTGTTCCAGGAGCTGGTCAGGCTGCTATGCTTGCAAAATTTGCTCAGGTTGGAAGAATTGCATCTATTGCGTCAAAAGCATCTAGAGTTGCTGGATTATTGTCAAAAACAATAGATGCAAAAAATGCTGTTTATGCTAGTGGAACACTTATAGATTTAGTTACAGATGTTAATAAACTAAAAACTTTTTCAGAGTCTAATAAAATTAAATCAATAATTGAAAGCAATAGAGTAAGGTCGGTATTAAATGCTGCAAAACCTGTTGGAAAAGCAGCCAAAAAATATGTTCCAGAGGCAGCGGAAAAACTGGATCAATTTGACTCTGCTCAATCACTATTCAATATTTTAACAGGTAAAGGTGAGGGCGAAGATTATTCAAACGTAACAAATTATGGTGGTTCTAGAATAACTCATAGACTTTTCCCTTGGTTTAAATATGCCGCTAATGGTGGACATATGGTTGGTCCAGGAAGCACAACTTCCGATTCTATACCAGCGATGTTGTCAAATGGGGAATATGTAGTAAAGGCTTCTTCTGTAGCAAAGTATGGCGTTCCATTTATGAATGCTGTTAATGCTGGAAGATATGCAGGTGGGGGTGGTGTTGGAGTAATGCCACGAACCTCAGTTCCATCTTCTCCTACATATAGTATTCCTTCAACACCATCCATTTCTCCATCTGGTATAGCATCTATTGCACAATATAATGGCGGTGGATATGCAGAAGGTAACACAAATGCCCCAACTTATCACTTTAACTTTAATGGTGCAGGTATGGATATGGTTATGGGTCACGTTAATAAGGCTATGGGTGGTACAATAGGTAATAACTCAAGAGGTGTTTACTGTTAATGTCATATGGATACTTACAAGAAAAATATTCTAGACCATCATTAATTATTTTTACAGAAGATAAGCCAGTAGAAGGTGTAGGTTCTAGAGCTGGAAAATGGGATCTTGGAACAAATTATTTATATCTATCTGATGATAATCGTTCAGATCTTGCTATTGCTTTTGAAAGAATAGAACATAGACAACGTATGATAAATGGAACAATGCGTTCATATCATATTGCAGATAAAAAAACATATTCTACTTCTTGGAAAAGACTTCCATCTAGAAAAGACTATGTAACTGAATATTCAAATACAAGAAATCAGTTTGGTGGTGGTCAACAAATATTAGATTGGTATAACAATCATACTGGAAGTTTTTGGGCATTGTTTGTTTATGACAATGATCCTTCAGTATTAAAGTCAGAAATTAAAACAAATGTAGAAATAGTAAATGTATTTTTTGAAAACTTTTCATATAATATTATAACTAGGGGCATAGATACAGATCTTTGGGATATAAATCTTAGTTTGGTGGAAGTATAATGTTAACTAATAAAACTATCGATAAATTTATTACTTCTCATCCAGAAACATATAAAGATATTCAAAAAGAATTTGCTGCAAATTCTACAATAGATTCTAATCATCAAATAATTGTTGAATGGAACTACAATGCATATACTCCAATATTAGAAATAGGATCATATAATAATTATAATGAAAAAGATTCTGGTTGCCAAGATATAAAATATTCTACGGATCATATAGTAAAAGATATTGTAAGAGAAAAACATTCTCCTCTTTATAGTATATTTGAGACAAATAGACCAAATCCTGGAATTATTAAATCTATTTATTTAGATTCAATGATTGGTAAAGAGAAAACAATATCTGGACAATCATCCACCTTAGAAATAAAAAATATCTTTGATATTAATACATCATCGCCAAGATTATATCCTATGGGAAATGAATCAAGTTTTAAATATTGGTCTTCTGGTAGAAAAAAAGCAGGATATTCTGTTGGTACATCAAATTCTCAAAATTATATTGATTTTGCAGCACCTTATGTTATTTATAAAAATGATATATGGATTAATAAAATATCAATAAAAACACAAAAACATTTAGGATATGCCACCAATTTTGATATTGATGTTTATATTGATGATACTTGGAAAACAATATTTACAAAAACATCATCAAATCTTTTAAGTGATGGCGTATTAGATATTTATTATGATTCATTATCAAATAGTTGGGATGCCTATATTAATGCTGTTGATCAACCAGATGAAAAAACAGTATTTGATTTTCTTGCATATAATAATTCTGTAAGCGGTGCAATAAAAATTAAGGGTATAAGATTTAAAGCAACAAAAATGTCTTCAGCATATATTCCATTAGAGGTAATTGAAATTAGTCCTAGATTAGTTTCTGACATAACTAATTCAGTGGTAGATTTTAATATTGATTCTGAAATGGCTAATTCTGCATATGGTCTGCCAGTCGGATCTATTGCCTCTACATCAGGAACAATAACAATTTCTAATACAGATGGTGCATTTAGTAAAAATAATACATATTCAATTATATGCGATGTATTAAAGCCAAATGTAGAAGTAAAAATTTATCAAAAAGTTATTGTAGATAATAAAACATATAGGTTTCCTTTAAAAACATTGTATACAGACATATGGAATGAAGGAGATAACTCTACAGTTAATGTATCATTACAAGATTATTTTAAATTTTTTAAAGAAAGAGCTGCCCCAGACTTACTTATTGCAAATAAATCTGGTGTACCAACATCTGTTGCAATGTTAACTCTTTTAGACAATATAGGATATAACAATTTTATTTTTGAAAAAACTGGTACAGATGAAAATGCTGATAAAGAAGATGTAATTTTAGATTTTTTCTATTCAAAAAAAGAACAAAATGTTATGGAGGTTTTAGAGTCTCTTGCTGTTTCAACACAAACATCTATGTATATGGATGAAAGTAATAACCTTGTAGCTATGACTAAAGAAAGAGTTATTGCAAAACAAAAAACAAAAGATTTTTGGTTATATGGAAATGACAACTCTTTGATAAAAGATGATATTACATACATAAGCAATATATCGTCTTTTAACGAAACATTTGAACCTCCAATTACAGATATTAATGTTGCATATAATGATATTGGCATTGCAAAACAACCAAGTGCTGCTCTTATAACTAAAAGCGATGTAAATGAGTCTGTAAAAAAAGCACTAGAAGATCCATCATTTTCTTTGTCTTTAGCAGATACAAATTTTAGAAATTCTTTTGGTATCTTATGGGAGGCTAGTAATAAAAAAGATAAAACAGAAAATGTTTTATGTGCAGCAATATTAGTACAGGATATTCCAGTTACTGGTATATATGATTATTTAAACAATAATAATCTACTAACTTTTGAATCTAAAAAAAATAAAGAACAGTTAATTAAATTTTTAGCAGAACATACTACTGACGATATAAGAAAAAGAATGTTGATAAAATTAGATAGTAACTACATTCATACTTTTGCTACATCATCCTATAAAGGTTATATAAGAATTGATCAAGAAATAATTAAATATAATGGAATTATGTTTTTGGTTAGTAATCCAAAATATAATTCATATAAAACAAAAATAATATTTAGTTCAGAAGAGTATAACTATACAAAATCAAGTTTGAAACAAGGAAGCTCATTAGAGCCTTTAGCTTTAATTTTAGATATACAAACAGAAGAAACACAAAATTCTTTAGATGAAGAAAAAATAGATATTTTAGTAACTGGTGATGGAAGAGGAATAAATAATACAGAGGTTTCTGAACATAAAGGTGTAAATACACATAAGTCATTCTTGGAACAAAATCCTGACTGGAAAAGATCTGGAGTTAGGTTGTATGGAGTGGGTGCAAATATAGATATGTTAACTAACAATCTTACTGTTTCAAATAAAACAGAAACATTTTTTAATAATCAAACTATGAGAACAACCAAGTTTTTGCAAGGATATACTGGAAACTTAAAACTTAGTGGTCCAAAATGTAAAGGAACAGTTACCCAAAATAGAAAATATAGTTCAACTAATAAAAACTTATTACCTTCATCAGATCCATCAGAAAATATTATTACTGGAATTTTTAAACAAATAAAAAATAAAAATGGTACAAAAGTTGTTGTAAATAGGTTTGGTACTAGAATGAAACTTGTATATGATGTTCCTAAAAATGTAAGTAAGGGTGACAAGCCAATAAACTCTGGCATGATTGCTGGTGTGTCTTGGGACGTTAGTGTAAAAAAGAATGGAATTACTGGATACTTTTTAGAAGTAGAAGATGTTGGAACTATTAATGGCAATCAACTTGCATCTGCAAACTTTGGAAATATGAGGCTATACAAAATAACTCAGGACAATGGAAAGTATATTCCAACAGTAATTGCAGAAACTTGGGTAAATGTTTCAAATACAAGTTGGTCTGGTTTAGAACAACAAGGACAAAAAGATGGAAAATCACAGGCTATAATTTTTGACTTAGATATTTCAATAACTCGTTCTAATGGTTCAAACCAGTTTGATATTTTTTGGGAAGGTCAGAATGTAATGACTGCGGTGGATAGTAAAAATAAAATTACTTCAACATCAGATACAAAATCAACAATAGGTCTTTTTGTTAGAGGTCAGTCATCTGCAATATTTGAACATTTATTTGCTTATTCTGGTGCAGAGGGAATTGTTCCTAGAAAAGATGACGAAGATGATATATCATACTTCTCTGAAATAAAAAATGATTTTAATAGATGTTACTTGCCACCTGGAATTAATTATAGAAGACAAACAAATGGAAAGGGAAGCTACTTATATTTTGAAGATTTTGGAAAATTAGCTAGAGAAGTTAAAAAATTTGATATACGATTTGAAGACGTTGGTTTAACACCAAAAATTATATCTCTATCGGAAACAAGTAAATACTATCAAGTATCTGATGTTAATTTATCAAATCACGGTGGCACCTTTTGGGTACATAATACTGGAAACTCTTCAATAAAATTAGATACAGAAAATGGAACACCATTATTTATTATTGGTTTTCCATTAAAAGAAAGAAGTCCTGGAACAATTAAATCTAAAGAATTTTTAGAAAAGGAAAACTATGAACTTGATATAAACGATAAATATAATGCTAATAGAAAATTATATGGTACACAGGAATTACAACTTAGTGGACAGTTTATTAATGATAGAGAACAGGCAAAACATTTGGCAAAGTGGGTAATTGATAATCTATCAAAAGAAAGAAAAACATTAAGTGTTGGCGTTTTTCCAAATCCTTTATTAAAACTTGGAGATAAAATAGGTTTATTATATTCAGATAAATATTATAATGATGAATCATCAACATACACAATTACAGGTATATCATATTCTGTAAAGAATAATGGACCTGAAATGACTTTGACTCTTAAGGAGTGTATATAATATGTCAGATTTTTTTCAAATATATGATTATAATAAAAAACATAAAGATCAATATGGAAAAGTTTTGTTTTGGAATGTTTCCGACAATAAGTGGTATTTAGATAAAGCACATACAAAGATTGCAAAGTATCAAGAAGACTTATCAATGCCACAAATTTTACAAACAAGAAATGATCCATTATATCCATCTACAAGAGATGCTGATCCAAGTACTTTAGGAATACAGCCATTTACTGAATCAAATTATAAACCACAAACTTGGACTTCAAAAGATGGAATGCAACAATATGGTACAACATCAGAAGGAACTTGGATAGGTATTAATTTTGATGAAACTAATCCCGATCATGGTTTTGCACAAAATTGGAATATTGAAACATCTAAATGGGAAATTAATGGAAAACCTTCTAGTTATCAAATGGAACCACCACCAATACTTAAATATGAAAAGCCAAAAACTGTTAACCCACCAACACCACCAACAAACAAAACATATACTAATGTTAGTGGATTTATAAAAACAAAAAAAACGTATGTTGGCGGATCTAGTAAACCAATAAAAGAATACCCAAAAGAAATAAAATCTTTACCTAAAAGCTATGATGTTTTATTTAATTCACTAGAATATCAAGCTATTGATGATGCACTTATAGAAAAAATGGAATTAAGTCTTATTCAGGCTGGTGATGATTTATTAACTGATTTTAATTATGAAAGCATTGATTATCTTCCAGATTATGAGATTCAAGTTAAAGACCAATCTGGCAACTACTTGCCTATAGATTTTTCTCTTTCAGATTTTGATGATATGAATACAAATAAAGAAGAAGATGAGGTATCTCATAAAGCGGAAATTTTAAGTTCATTAAAAGCAGAACTTCAAGAAATTTTTGGTTCTAATAAATTTATTAGAAAGAGTAAATATTTTGGAAAAATATCCGCTGAAACCAATAAATCTGCTTATAAGTTTTCTGTTGGTGTTAGTTCTGGAAATACTATAGACTTTAGATATGTTTTAAAACAAGAATATCAAAACTATGAAATAAATATAGAATTTGATGAGATTTAGGTGGTATAATAATGAGTATGTATGGAGTATATAGAATATATAAAAATGGAAAACTTGAAGTAGAGCAAAAGAATAAATTAACAGTTTTAGGAAGATCAAACATTTTAAAATCTTTACTTGGTCAAAATCAATATTTTGCAAATTCTTTAGGTATCGGAATTTCAACTAAATCAAATGGTACAGATACGTTTTTAAGTATGGATGATTTAGATTTTACTGTTGGTAAATATCCAATATTTACATCAACTCTTGGAAATGTTGGTACTAGTGATGGATTAGTTTATTCTGCAAGAATAAAAGATGAAAAAAGATATAAGATATATGAGGTTGGTGTATTTTCAAATGTAATAACAGAATCTGCAAATATTGATTCATTAACAGTTTTTAATTTTGAAGAGGGTGATTTATTAAAAGAATTGCCATCAACATTTAGTGCTTCAGTAAGTGCTGCAAGTCCATCTGTATTTACTTCAAATAGTCATTTATTATCTAATGGAGATGCCGTTACTCTTACAGGAACTATGCCAAGTGGATTATTATTAAATACAACATATTATGTTGTAAACTCTCAAACAAATACTTTTAATCTATCTACCAGTATTAATGGCACTGGAGTTTCGGCTTCTCTTGGTAGTGTAACAATAAATCCTTCTTTGGTATATGTAACAGATACTTCTTTCCCAGCTCAAAGAAAATCATTGTTTTTATCAGACACAAGTAATGATTATAGAATTGGTAATAATGCTTTAAAGATAACTGGTGCTGGTACAGTTTTTTATGATGAACAATTATTAGATTTGTCAAATATAAATCCATACGATAACTTTGTTTTTGCTGGCTGGTCATCTGCATCAAAAACAGTAACTTTAACATTTACCGACATAGCAAATGTTTCTATTTCATATGTTTTTAATTTTGTTTCTGGATATAATGTTGTTTCATTAGAACAAAAATCAAACACATCATATAATAATTTAGATTGGGAACAAATAGCAAAAATATCAATATCTTCAAATTCTACTGGCTATATAATATTAGATGGTCTTAAGATAAAACCTAAGCAAGTTATTGACAATACAGAGGGGTTGCTGTCTAGAACAGTTTTAACAGATCCTATAGAAAAAGATTCTGGATCAATTATTGATATAGAATATGTTTTAGCAGTTAATTTGGATACATAATGGCTAGCAAGTCTTTGATTGGTAATAATTTATTTGTTAATACAAAATATAGGGTAACGCTATCGCTAGCTGATGATCCATACACAAAAGAATCATTTATTATAGAAACTCCAAATTTTCCATCAGAAATGTCTTCTTATATGACATCTTCTAGGGTATCAAAAGATGTTAGTAAAGAAATTCAAATAACTCCAAAAATTACTACTCCAGGATACTATACAGAAACAAATATACGTTATGCTTTAAAAGGAAACAGTGCTTTCAAAGTTATAGGAATTAGTACTTTAAAAAAAGCTAATTTAACAAGTACTGTAACTGGTGGAAATGATTCTACCGCAGATCCATTTAAATTAAAAGTAACAATAGAATTGACATTTGATAAAGATTTAAAAAAAGAACACATTACTCAACTAGAAAATTTTAATCAATCTTTTAGCAGTTTAAATTTAAATATATCTGATGGAGAAATAAGTGGTCAAAAAATAATAATTCGTACTAATCTTGGAGTTTTAGATCCAAATATTGGAATTTATGGAGCATTAGCACCAGTAACAAAAAGAAATAATGAATGGGGATTTTGGGACTATCCAATATTTGTTGCATTAAAAGATATATATAAAGACAAAAGTAATTCTAAATGTAATAATTTTTGGAAAGGTGCATACTTTGAATATAATCCACCAGCTGTATATCATGACTCAATAACGACTGAATCTAAAACTAAAACAACATTTAGGCTATCTAGTACTTTATATTCTAAAGTTCCAGATTCAATACAGGCAGCAACTATAAATCAATTTAGAAACGATGAAGATTGTTGTGTAGATTATTATTTCTTTTTTGTTTCACAAGATAATAAAAACTGGTATTATTTTAATGATACTGGAAAGGGCATTAAACCATCTACTTCAGATTCTGGTTCAAAACTTAAAGGAGAAAATGGAGTTTTTGACCCAACAGCAAGCCCACCAAAATTAAGTGCAAGTCAATTAAAAAAAAGACCAGACTCAGCATATTGTAGTATTTATTATGCAACAGATACTGTTGAAAAATTAACAAGTGATACTCAGACAATAACTCCTTCTTTTGGTGCTAAAAAAACATATGTCAGATTTGCTGTTGCAAGATATACATACAGTAATAAACAATTTGTTGGAAAATGGTTGCCAGCAAATAATGAAAAAAATGCTTCAAAAATATTATCTGCTACAGAAATTATAGGTGCAACATAATGGAAAACTTACATTCATTAAAGCAGTTTGACTCATTGAAAACATATACTACAGATAATGGCTCAAAAACGCTAATTTCTGATGGATTACAATCTTTAAATTTTGATGGTGAAATACCTAAAAAAACAATAGTAAAAATGGCAAAAGATATATCAAAGGGTGATATAATTTATGATTCTAATCCAGCATATTCAGCAAGAATGCATTTAGTAACATCAATAGAATCTGCGCCTATTGAATACACCATTACAGATAAAACGGCTACTGGTACAAGTGGATCAACAATAATAACCATTAATGACGTTACTGATGTTGTTAAAAATATGACTATATCTGGTTCTGGAATACAAGATGGAACCATAATATCTTCTGTTAATAATGATAATGGTCAAGTTACATTATCTTTAAAAACTACAAGTGCATTGAATAATACTTCTATTGTTTTAAATGGAGAAGTAGATGTTTATTTATTTTATTATTTAGATGATTCTGCGGGTGAAGTACAATATACCTATAACTCTGATTATTTAGATTCTCAGTTTTCTAATGAAAATTATTATGGAGGGTATAATCAATACTCTACATTATATGTAACAACAGATGCAGTAGAAGATATTGTTATTGGAAATGAAGGTTGGAAGATTAGTAATTCTGGAAATGCTATTTTTTCTAATGTTTTTGTTAGAGGAACAATAGAAGCAACAGATGGAAAATTTGATGGTGTTATAACGGCTGGAAATGAAAAAGCATCTATATCGATAGGAAGAAATCTTTTTGGAAATGTTGGATTTTCTGATACAGATACTTTACCTGCAACAACTATAGAAGCAGGTACAGAGGCTCACGGATTATTTATAGATGACAATAATTACTTATTTACTTTTAATAAGAACACAACATATACTCCAAGTACATTTACTCTTTCAGATACTACATCTACCTCCTACTACAAATATTATGCAACAATAACCTATTCTGATGGAATTGAAGGTGATTTTGGTGATGATGCTGGAAACTATTTATTAAAAAATACAGCTATTGATATTAGTCAGGTTTCAGATACACTTTCAGAAACAGATCTTGAAAATTATCCAATTCAAAATCTTGCATCTTTTAATAATGGATTTTTGATATTAAATACAGACGTAACCACAGTTTCAAGAACTGGAAATAATGCAACAATTACTGCTCCAGGTCATAATTTGTCTGTTGGAGATATTGTTTGCTTAGAAGGTTTTTATGGAATAAATGAGTCATTAAATACTCCACTTGGAATATTAGATACAAGTGCAAACTGGAAAGTTTTAACTAAAACAGATAATACATTTACAATTACCACATCTACTAGTGGAGATATATCATTAAACACAAATACAATTAATTCTACTGTAAGAAAAAAGAATACCTTAACAGTAAAGCTCAACCTAGAGATTACTCCATATGTTAATTTAACACAACCAATTACTGGTACTGGCGGTATAATTGAAAACTTTGGTTTAAATAAAATTTTATATATACAAAATATTAAATTATTTAAAGTAGCAGAGACAGTTAATTCTTCACTTTGTACATTAAATTTTTCTTCTATCCCTAATAATATATTTGCTCAAAATTCATATGTTAATTTATCTAGTTTTGATAATTCAAGTTTAAATGGAACATTTAAAATAGAGTCATCAAATTCAACATCTATAACTATAAAAACAGAAAGGCTTCCTTCTGGAACTTATAATAATACATTAGGTTATATATCTTCGTATGGTCAAGTTTCAAAATTTAAAGTTGGCAGTGCTAATAATTTTATGAAATATGATTCTGGTGTAGATAAATTAACTGTTACTGGTGAAATTAATGCAACTAGTGGAACATTTAATGGAACAGTTAATGCTATAACTGGAAAAATTGGAGGATTTACATTAAGTCAAAATTCTATATCATCAACATACAATAGAAATTATATGCAACCATATGATGTTACTTTTTCTTTAGCTCCATCTACATATTGGAAAGCTGGATATGCATCTTCTCTTAGTGCTAATCCAACTATTATTAGTAATGGAAGTACAATTATAAATAACTATAATGTAGGTGTTTATCAATTAGGATATATTAAAACATCAGCATTTGGTGCATCAAATATTAGTGGCATACAAGCATTATGGACAACAAATGGAACAACTCCATCAAGATTTAGTAATACGCAATTAGGCTTACTGAATGGTAAAACATATACCTTTTCTGTTTTTGCTAGAGCATTTCAAGCAGGTTCTATCTCAGCAAGAGTTGATGTAAAAATATATGATGCTGCAACAGGTGGAAATTTACTTTATACATCTACTGGTGGCTCATATACCGTTAGTTCTAGTGGAGAATATACTCAACTATCTACTCAACTAAGTGCAGTTTCTGGAGCTTATTATGAATTTATTATTATAGATGAAAGTTCATATAGTTGGACTGGAAATACCCCAAGCCCCGTATATACAATATATTTTACAGCACCACAAATAGGTGATGGATACCCAACAGATTCGGTATTTAGTAGTAATCTAAATCAATCAATAACATTAAAAACAGGCGCATCTGATTTAATAAATTTATTAGAAACAAAAGTAAATAATTCACTAAAAACATATATAGATGATGAAGGAAATTTTTTTAGTCCAAAGATAACTTTAAATGGAAGTACAGTAAAAAGACAAGCAAATGGAGTTGCTAGTGTTGTATTTTCAAGTGGTACTGCAACACTATCTTTTGGATCAACTTTGCCATTCACACCATCAACAGTTATTTTAACTCCATCACTAGGATCAACACCATATTTTCTTGCTTTAAACTCAGCATCTGCGCCGACTTCAACAGGGGCTAGTGTAAGATTATGGGGTCAAAGTGGGGCAGTCTCAAGCGCAACAATAACGATTCATTGGTTAGCTATAGAATAACTATTGCTTTATTAGAAGATAAATAGTATAATATACAAGAGACACAAAGGAGAAAATATGTCACAGGATAAGACACTAGAACTAGTTGTTCAGGAACTTCAAAGCCGTATTGGTCAGATTACCAGCCAATATGAAACACAAATGGCGGTGCTCAAAGCACAGGCAAATCAGGCTATCGAAGCAAAAGATGCAGAAATTAAAGCTTTGACGGAAGAAGATGAAAAGGCAAATGGTTAGTCCACTTTCAGATGGCAATCCATTAACATACGATTGGTTAAATCTTTTAGCTTCAGAATTAAAAGATGCAACAGATATGCTTTCTTCAAATAAAAAACAAAAAAAGTTTAATTTCTTTACAAATACTAAAGGAACTAAAACTGCCTCAACCGTACAATTTTTAACTGGTACTCAAAGTATTACTGTAAAAGATGGTAAAGGAGAAGCAAAAGTAACTTTTAGTCCAGCCTTTGCTATGGCTGGTGTTGTTGTTTTTGCACAAATTAATTCTTCAGCCGATATGAATTTTGTAGGTATTGTTACTCCAACACAAATTAATAAAAATAGTTGTGTTTTAAAAATACAGCAATATGGAAAAGCTTCTAGTAAATCTTTAAATATTTCTGTTAATTATTTGGCAATAGGATCATCTGTATCATAAATGTATGTCCTAGTAAAAGCCCCACAGCATCCTAAAAAGAACAAAGCGGGGCTTTACTGGGAACACATTATTGTTGCTGAACAATACTTAGGAAGATACCTAAGATCAGGTGAATCAGTTCACCATATAAATGAAATAAAAACTGATAACAGAATAGAGAATCTTTTTGTTTGTACCCGCCTTGAACACGATAAGGCACACGGTATGAAGAATGTATCTTTATTTAAACTCAAACCAAACTGGAAATCTAAAAAATGTGAATCTTGCGGGGTTTTATTTTATGGTTCAGAGTCGGTAATAAAGAAAAGAAAAAGATGTAATTCTCAATGTAAGAATAAAAAAAGTATTGACAAAACTTGTCTATACTGCGATAATGTATATAGTATACCAGCGGCTTCAGAGAAGCATTATAAATACTGTTCTAAGATATGTCGTCTTAGAGCAAAAGCCGCTTAATAGAAAAAGGATTTTAATGGGTAACGATTTAAAGTGGATGCTGTCGTCTGACCAGCAATTCCCTTATCAAGACGATAAGATGATTGAACTTTGGTTCAAGGTAATGAAATGGTTTAAACCAGATGTAGTTGACTATTTAGGCGACACAGACGATCAGGCTTGTTATAGTAAATATACAGAAGGTCGTTCCGCAGAGTTTTTGAAGATGTATAAAGATAATAATGGAGATCAGATTGTGCCGTTAATGCAACACGAAGCAAAACTTGCTAAAGAGTTTTATGCTCGGACTAGACAGGTTGCAAAAAAGGCACAGTTATTTTCTGCTTTAGGAAACCACGATATTCGGGTATTTGATTATGTAGATGCAAAGTTGCCAGAACACATTGAGTTTGTCACCCCAGAGTCTTTATGGGGTCTTGATTCACTGGGCTATGATTATATTTATTATAACGAGCCACCTAAGTTACGCTTTGGTGATATTCACGTTCATCACGGAAATGCTATCTCACAAAATGCAGGTGAGTCTGTACGCAAAGATGTAGATAACTTTGGCGTTTCTCTTATTCGTGGACACTCACATCGTGCAGGTGTTTATTTTAATACATATGAACTTCGTAATGGCGGTAAAGGTGAAACTCTTCGTGGTTACGAAATCGGTCATATGTGTGATGAAAAGTCAACAGGTATGATGTATACAAATAATCATAATTGGCAGAAAGCTTTTGCGATTGCTCATATTGAAAATGGAATATATCCACACATTCAGTTAGTTCACGTCTCACCAGATTATACTTGTGTTGTTGACGGAAAACTGTTTAAGGTATAGTTTATAGGCTATAATTAGCAGATAAGATGTAAGGGTACATATTATGGCTAAAACAAAAACAACGGTACAAGAAGATATACAAAGGTTAAAAAGAAGTAAAAGTAAGTTATTCTTTTTGAATAACGAACTTCATAGGCTTATTCAGGCTGATAGAACAAATAACATTTGTCGTGCTTATAACTATATTCAGAAAGAGGAATTAACCTATCTCTTTACTGAATATAAAAGACTTAAGAAGCCAGCGTATACCATATCTATAGTTGCCAAAATGTTTAATAGACACCCTGCAAGAATTAGGGCAGCCATAAATGAGGGTAGTATTAAAAAACCCTTCATTTTAGATAAACTAACTAATGGTATATATTACTTTAGCGAAAAAGATATTTATGAGATCAGAGAATATTTTGCTACCGTTCATATTGGTAGACCAAGAAATGACGGTGCTACTACAGCGGGTAAAGATATACCAACCAAAAGAGAATTACAGGATATACTTGAGGGCAAAGAAATGCTATATATAAAAACCAAAGATGGGAACTTTGTTCCTGTATGGAAAGCAGAGGAGTTTAGTTGAAAAACAAAGGTCGGCATACTAAAAAGTATGTAGAAGAAAATAGTCAAAAAAAGAACTTTACATTCCTAGACGAAGCTGCTATCATTGCTAGTATGAAATGTTTGGATGAGGTTTTTCATATAGCAAAGAAAAAGAAAGATTCTGAAACATTAATTAAATTATCGGATAAATGGCTAGACTTATATGTAGCCATTACTTCAGAAGATGAAGTACACGAAACAGTACCATTTGGATTTATTCCATTGTCAGGAGATATAGATGAGTGATAAAACAGTAGTAAAAGTAAATCTAAAGTTTGTTCGCAATCTTGGAAACTATGAAAGCGTACACGTTGAACTAGGCGTAGAGGATTTTGTTCGTGAAACGGATGAAAACACTAATGCTGCTATGGACAGAGTGTATAAGTTTGTAGAAGCAAAGGTTGTAGAAAAAGTCGGAGAGATTGAAAAGGGACTAAAAAGTTGACCAAAGATAGCGCAAGTTTAGCATTTGCATTGTTGTCTTATTATGCAAGCAAATATAAAGAACGCTATGGGAAGCAACCAAATATAAATAAATATAAAGAAAAGTGGGCTGCTGGAGATATCTTGCAGGACTTCAACTTTGATGAAGCAAAATCAATTATAGATTATTACTTCACCTTGTCAAAAGATGGTCACCCACTGACTTGGTTGTTTAATAATTTTGATAAATTAAAAGACACAGTAAATGCAAATGAATTAGATAAAAAGTTAAGGGCTGAACGTAGAGCAGAACTAGCAAAGTTGAGAGAAGAGTGGTTAAATGGGAATGCGTGAAGAAGTAGAAGTATTATCTGCCGTATGTGAGAATAAAGATATTCACGTTTTATTTGAAAACAATGTTGATTATCTTATGCAATCGTGTGGCGATGTATGGGACTTTGTAAAAGAATATTACAATGAAACTCGTCAAGTTCCAACTGCCGATCTTTTAACAACAAGATTTAGAGATTTTGAGACGGTTGAAGCTGGACCAACCATTTATCATATTAATAGATTGAAAGAAACATTTCTTGATGAATCTTTGAGGGCTACTGTTCGTAAAGCAGCACAGCACTTACAGGATAATCAATCTAGTAAAGCATTAGCAACAATGAGTACGGATATTTCTTCATTGTCAAGAATTACCGCCAAGGTTCGTGACCTAGATGTAACAGATGTTGAAGATGCATTACATCATTTTGAAAAGACTCGTCAGTCAGCAATGAATGGTGATGTTGGTATTCGTACAGGTCTAGTGGCATTTGATATCTGTCTACCGATGGGTATTGCTAAAGGACAGTTAGGTGTACTTCTTGCTTATCCTGCTATTGGTAAGTCTTGGATGGCTCTGTATCTTGCGGTTCAGGCTTGGAAGAATGGTCGTGTGCCAATGATTCTATCACTTGAAATGACAGAACAAGAAGTTCGTAACCGTATTTTTACTATTCTCGGTGACGGAAAGTTCTCCCATCGTAATCTTTCTTCTGGTCGTGTAAATCAGGAAGAGTTTAAGGACTGGGCAGACAAGACTTTAGTTGGAAAGCAACCATTTAAGATTGTTTCAAATGACGGTGGTAGCGAAGTAACACCAAATGTTGTTAGAGCAAAGATTGACCAGTATAAACCAGACATTGTATTTATTGATTATCTACAGTTAATGCAGGATAATGCAGGTACAAGTGGTAATGAAACTGTTAAGATTAAAAACTTATCACGAGAACTAAAACTTCTTGCCATTTCAGAGCAGGTTCCTATTGTTGCTATTGCTTCTGCTACACCAGACGATGCAAGCGATTTAGAATCTGTGCCACAGCTTGGTCAGGTTGCTTGGTCACGTCAGATTGCATACGATGCTGACTGGCTACTTGCATTTGGTCGTAAGCAAAATACAGGTGTATTGGAAGTTGCATTTAGAAAGAATCGTCACGGTTTCTTAGGTGACTTCTTTGTTGATGCAGATTTTGATAGTGGAAAGTTTGAAGAAATGTTAGATCCTGCAGACTCTTTATAATCTATAATGGTTATATGGAGTTTGCAGGACATAAGAAAATTAAAAAGTTTACCATAGATGGTCAGATCTATGATGAGGCTGATGTTCTGCGTTTAAGGGAACAATATGATCAAATAATGGATAGTTATTTGAGAGAAAAAGGATATGTTCCACATTTAGACCTTGACCCAGTTTTCACAATAGACTATAATGGTAATGTATTTGAGTTTAAAATAACTTGGTATGGAATATACCTAGGGAAAGCAAAGGCAAAATGTTACAAGGGACTGGTTGGAACAAAACTAATACCAATGAATCTTACGACCCAGACCAAATCAGAGAAATTATCGTTTCCTGCGGAATCACAATAGGCACAGAATTAGAAACACATTATCTAATATTCTGTCCATTCCATAATAATCGCCATACACCAGCTTGTGAAGTAGATAAAGAAAAAGGATTATTCCTTTGCTTCTCTTGTGGTGAAAATGGAACCATTATAGATTTTGTTATGAGAACAACTAATCGTAATTATTTTGAGGCTTCCAGAATTATATCTAATGCAGCAAAGTCAATTAACTTTGTAGAAAAAGTTGAAAAGTCCATTGAGCCAAAAGAAGAGTTTGATGAGTTTGACTCTGCTCTTATTGACCGTTTGCATACTTCCCTGATGCAAAGTGATAGGGCAAAGAATTACTTTCTTGGCAGAAATATTACCGTTGATGCAATGAAACATTTTAAATTAGGATATTCAGAAAAACAGGATATGGTTACTGTTCCAATCTATTCACATACAGGTGTATGTGTCGGATTTGTGGGGCGGTCTGTAGAAGGTAAATCATTTAAAAACTCCAATGGACTACCCAGAAGCAAAGTATTGTTTAATCTTAATAACTCAAAGTTTAATGATATTGTTATTGTAGAATCGTCATTTGATGCTATGAGATTGTGGCAATTAGATATTCCTGCCGTTGCTACTCTTGGTGCAAATATTGGTACAAACCAAGCAGCACTTTTAAATAAATACGCACAGGTAATTATTATTGCACCAGATAATGATATGGCAGGTTCAGAAATGACAAATAAACTAAGCAAGCACTTATCTGGTAAAGATATAAGAGTATTGAATATTGCAGACGGTAAAAAGGATATTGGAGATATGACAGATGAAGAGATTTTGTCTGCATTTTCTTCCATAAAGTCACTTGACTTAGCACTCTCAATATGATAAAATAAATGTACAAGGTTCACCTATAGAACCGAATATTAAAAGGAGAAATAAAATATGGCAATTACAGGATTAGCAAATATCAAAAATCTAATCGAACGACCATCTGGTTCAGACGGTCCAAAGGCTCGTTGGCTCAAGTTAGAAGATGGGCAGAGCGTAAAGATTCGTTTTCTTAACGAAGTAGATCCCGACTCAAAGAATTATAATAAAGATTTGGGTCTTGCGATTGTTATCGCAGAACATACCAATCCGAAAGATTACAAGCGTAAGGCTTTGTGCTCTATTGATGATGAAGGAAAATGTTACGGTTGCGAACAGCATCGTAAAGATCCAAAGGCTGGTTGGAAAGCTCGTCTTCGCTACTACACAAATGTGTTGGTAGATGAAGGTCAGGGTGAAACCTACACAGCGATTTGGTCGCAGGGTGTTGGTCCAAAGTCACCAACTACTACCACAATCATTGAATATGCATCAGATACAGGTTCTGTGTCAAATGTTGTTTGGCGATTGAAGCGGAATGGAACTGGTACGCTGACTAGCTATTCGTTGTTCCCTGTTACCACAGATGAGAAGCCGTTTGATTTCACAGGTCTTGAAACATATGACCTAGAAAAAACTGCAACTCGTCAGATTAAGTATGCGGACCAAGAATCATTTTATATGGGTCTTGAAGCCGAGGAAACAGCATCCACTTCTGTTGAGTGGTAAAAACTCTTGACAGTATCGGGGGCGGTAATATATAATATTACTGCCCCCTTAAATTATTGGAGATAAATGTATCATAATCATCATTCACATTCGTACTACAGCCTACTAGACGGATTTTCCTCACCAGAAGAACTTCTTAAAAGAGCAGAAGAAGTGGGTATGACAGCACTTTCTATTACTGATCACGGCACATTGAGTGGGCATCGTGATTTCCTTATTGCTGCAAAAGATACCAATGTAAAGCCAATTCTAGGGCTAGAAGCCTATTTCACCACAGATATGACCGATAAGAGGTCTAAAAAGGACCGAGAAGAAGATGAGCAGATTTATAACCATCTTATTGTCCTAGCACAGAACGAGAATGGGCTCCAGAACCTCTCAAAACTGTCTGAAATCGGTTGGAACGAAGGGTTCTTTTCAAAACCACGCATAGATTTTAAAACGCTTGAAACTCATTCCACAAACTTAGTAGTCATTTCTGGATGTATGAATGGCATTATTGCTAAGGCTATCCAAAATGGCAATATGGAAAAGGCGGTGGAATACACAGATTGGTTCAAGAATGTATTTGGGGATAACTTCTATATGGAATTACAGCCCCATAATCCTGCCGAACTTAATCATCAAATGCTTAAACTAGCAGATGATATGGGTGTCAAATCTACCGTAACTTTGGACTGCCATTATGCCTCACCAGAGGACAGGATTGCAGAAGAGATTATGCTTATTCTAGGTACACATCCTAATATCCGTAAAGAAGCAAAGTTTGAAGATAGTCGTAAGATTAAAGATTTAATTGAACGCCTTGATTATTTATATGGCGATAGGTTTATGTCATTTAAAGACTTGGAAATCTATCTTATGGGTCATAAAGATGTTAAGCAACTAATGCTTGATCAAGGTATTGACCGAGATGATTTGTATGAAAACTCTGTTGAGATTAGTGAAAAGATTGGTTCATATGAAATCAAGCAGGGTCTTGATTTACTTCCTGCCGAATATCGTGACCCAGACCATCAATTAGAAAAGATTGCCTTAGAAGGTTTGGCAAAGCGTGGTCTTGCAGACAAGCCAGAATATATTGAACGCTTGAATGAAGAATTAGATATTATTAAGTCTAAAAACTTTTCATCATACTTCATCATTGTTGCAGATATGATTAACTGGTCAAAGAACAATGAGATTATGGTTGGTCCAGGTCGTGGTAGTGCCGCTGGTTCACTTGTATGCTATTCACTTGGCATTACAGAAGTAGATCCAATTAAGTATGGTTTATTGTTTTTCCGATTTATTAATCCAGAGCGTAATGACTTTCCAGATATTGATACGGACTATGAAGATAGAAAGCGTAGTCAGGTTAAAGAATATCTTTCAGACCAGTATCAGCACGTTGCATCTATTGCTACATTTCTTACATTCAAAGATAAGGGTGTTGTCCGAGATGTTGCTAGAGCTTTTCATATTCCACTTCCAGAAGTAAATAAGGCACTAAAGGGTGTTGAAACTTGGGATGAGTTTATGTCAGCATCAATCTCTAAAGACTTCCGTGAAAAATATCCAGAGGTCGTAATGTATGCTGAGAAGTTGCGTGGACGTATTCGTGGAACTGGTATGCACGCCGCAGGTATTGTTGCTTCTAAAGATGCTATTTCAAAATATGCACCTATTGAAACTCGTAAAGATACACAAAGCGATGATAGGGTGCAGGTGGTTGCAGTAGATATGGAACAGGTAGCAGATATTGGTCTAATTAAGATTGATGCTCTTGGTCTAAAAACTCTTACAGTAATTCACGATACTTTGGATATGATTAAAGAGCGCAAAGGCAAGGATATCGATCTTTCAAGCATTGCTCTAGATGATAGAGAAGTTTATGCAGACTTAACCGCAGGATTTACTAAGGGCGTATTTCAAGCAGAAGCAACACCTTATACAAACCTGCTTGTTAAAATGGGTGTTTATTCATTTGATGAACTTGCTGCATCCAATGCTCTTGTACGTCCTGGAGCTATGAATACTATCGGTGCTGAATACATTAAGCGTAAAAAGGGTAAATCTCCAGTGACTTATATTCACGACATCGTAAAGGACTTTACGCAAGATACTTATGGATGTATTCTTTATCAGGAACAAGTTATGCTTGCCTGTGTTCACTTAGGCGGTATGTCTATGGTTGAAGCGGATAAAGTTCGTAAGATTATTGGTAAGAAAAAGGATGCTAGAGAGTTTGACAAATATCGTGAGCAGTTTGTAAAGGGTGCATCCAAGCATATTACAGAAAAGCAAGCAGAAGGTTTATGGAAAGACTTTGAAGCACACGCAGGTTATTCATTCAATAAGTCACACGCTGTTGCATACTCAATGCTTTCATATTGGTCGGCTTGGCTAAAGAAGTATTACCCACACGAGTTTATGTATTCTCTTCTTCGTAATGAAAAAGATAAAGATACTCGTACAGATTATCTAATTGAAGCAAAACGTATGGGTATTTCGATTAAACTTCCACACGTTAATGAATCAGATATTGACTTTACTCTTGACGGTGATTCTATCCGATTTGGATTAGGTAATATTAAGTTCATTTCTGAAAATATTGGTAGCAAGATTATTGCTAATAGACCATATCAAAGTTATGAGCATTTAAGAGAAGTTGCTAGTGAAAAAGGTTCTGGTATAAATAACAGGGCTATAGATGCACTTAATAAAGTTGGTGCGGCAGCATTTAATGACAATCTAAGGACTGGAAATGAAAAAGAAAATTATTACGAATACCTTAATATCCCTGAGTTTACAAGTGATATGCCACGCTGGATTGAGGCTTATGCAAAACCACTTGAAGATTACTCCGAAGAAGGATGCTTTCTCGTTATTGCTATGGTCAAATCCATCAAACGAGGAGACGGTTGGTCACGCATCGAAATCGTTGACAAGACTGGCTCTGTTGGCATCTTTGACAGGTCGGACACAACAATCGAACCAGGAAAAATCTATATCTTCTTAGTTGCAGATAATCGTATTGGTGCTTATGCAACGGCGGATAATATGAAGGATACTAAAGATCCTTTCATTAAATACTTACAGGCTAAGTCAATGCCTTTGGCAGATGGAGAATATTTTACTATCAGCTTTACGCCAAGAAAGACTAAAACTGGACAGAAAATGGCTAACGCAGTTATTGCAGATTCCGATAAAGATTTGAAGTCTATCGTAATCTTTCCTAATATGTATGGACAAGCGTTGGCAAGTTTGAAGCCAGGAAATAAATGTAAACCAGTTTTACAGGAAACACAATCAGGTAGTACTACAGTAAAGGAGTTTGAGAGAGTATGAATCTAGATAATTTAGCAAAGAGTGTCCACGACAATGCAAAAGACAAGGGTTTCTGGGACTATATGTATCCAGTACCAACATCAGAAACTTTTATCTTTTATGCAAAACAGATTGCTATGATCCATTCGGAAGCAACAGAAGTTTTAGAGGCTTTGCGTAAAAGCAAGGGCAAAGATGAAGTAGTTGAAGAATTAGCAGACATTATTATTCGTGTTGTTGATTTGTATGAAGGTCTTCGTGTTGCAGGTGAAGTTGATGCATCGCTTGAAGACACATTAATTAGTAAAACATTGGTTAATCAAAATAGACCAAAAATGCATAACGTATTGGGATGATATAATATGCAGGGATACTTTTTAGAAGGGGTAGACGGAGAACTTCTACTTGTAATAAGAAGCTATAATGAAGAGCAAATGTATTCAATTATTAAAAAGATTGAAACAATGCGAGAAGAAGAAATAAAAGATTTAGCAAAGATATTGGAGATGCATTTTAATGACAGAAACAAAGATGGAAGACATCTTAGCGAGGCTAGACCCAAAGACAAGAAAAAGGGTACAGTCAGCAACAGAAGTAGAAATAGAAAAACAACCAACACCAAGTCTTAGTCTTAATGTTGGACTAAAGGGTGGACTAGGATATGGTCGCCAAGTTCTTGTATGGGGAAATAAGTCAGCGGGTAAATCATCATTTTGTTTACAGATGATTGGTGAAGCCCAAAAAAATGGAAAGGTTTGTGCCTGGATTGATTCTGAGCAATCATATTCTCCAGAATGGGCTGAACAATTAGGTGTTGATTCAGAAAAACTTATTTACTCTCCAGCAAAAACTATCAATGATATGGTTGATGTTGGTGTAGATTTGATGAAAGCTGGTGTAGATATTATTGTAGTTGATTCTATCTCTGCTTTGCTTCCTGCAATCTATTTTGAGAAAGATGGAAGTGAACTTAAAGAACTTCAAGACACCAAACAGATTGGTGCAGAAGCAAAGGATATGACTCACGCAGTTAAGATGCTTAATTATGCAAATGAAAACACTTTGCTTATTCTTATTTCACAGCAACGCAATAGTTTTGGATCTATGCACGCTACACATATTCCAACAGGTGGTATGGCTGTAAAGTTCTTTAGTAGCACTATTGTAAAACTATGGTCTTCTGAAGCAGAGGCAAACTCTATTAAAGATAAGATTGCTGTAGGAGATAGACTAATTGAGCAAAAAGTTGGTCGTCCAGTAAACTGGAGTATTGACTATAATAAAACTGGTCCACAGTTTATTAACGGCTCATATGATTTCTATTTTCAGGGCGGTCACGTTGGTGTAGATAAAGTCGCAGACCTTGTTGACGTTGCAGAACTTATGGGCATCATTGAGCGTGGCGGTGCTTGGTACACAATCCTAGACCAGCGTTTACAGGGTCGTGCAAAGGTCGTAGAGTATGTTCGGACTAACCCTGAAGTATTTGATACTCTAGAAAGTATGGTGTATGCAAAGATATGATAGATCCAAGAGAGTTTGTCGGCGGTAAAAAAGAACAAGAAGTAGAGAAAGAAGATGAAGTAACAATGGGTGGAAATTTTATATGTGGTGAATGTTTTGCAAATGTTAATTCTGCATCACTTGATGAAGATAATATGATTCTTAAATATGTATGTCCACAAGGACATATTAATAAGGCTACCCTATGAGTGAACGTGGTGAATTAAAAAAGATCGGTGCAAAGGCACATAAAAACTCTGGTCGTGGACAATATCAAAAAGCTGATGGTTCTACAGATGAGTTTGTTGTAGATGTAAAAGAAGCATCTAAAAGTTTCACCATAAACCAAGAGGTATGGGCTAAGATAGTTACCGATACGCTTAAAACAAGCAAAGATAAATATCCAGCCCTATTATTGGCAATCGGTGAAACACAAAAGATAAGATTAGCAGTCATTGAATGGGCTGCCCTAGAAGATTTATTGGAGAGAGCAAATGGAATCAACCCTTGATTATATTAATCAGGTGACAGAGTTTAATGACCTGCACGAATTTATGAAAGATGAAGACTTAGACGAAGCATTGGCACTTATCGTCAAGGTTATGATGAAGCCAGATATTCCGTCTGTTCAGGCTGTTGCACTTATCAACAAGATGCAAGCAATGAGTGCTAAGTTTGGTGTATTGGCAACTTGGTATTCTACTGTTGAAAAAGGACCTTCTGGTAGTATTAATAATACAAAAAAGAATGTGTATTATACAATGAAAGATTCTATCGACAAAATGGTAGATGCTCTCAAGTATGTAGCACGATATAACTTAGGAGCATAATGGTAAAAAATTTAATTGGAACTTTGACAACAAAGCCAAGAGACACAAAGATAGACCCAAAGAAGTTTAGACTTGCCGTTGGCAAGGCATACTTAGATGGCAAAAATGGAACCAACTTTATGGTCAAAAAAACATTTTCGCCATCCACTATTGGATATGGTTATGGAACCTGTCCTAGATATTGGAATCTAGCATTTACTGGTGCAAACTTTAAAACAAGTTTTACTGCACAAGGTATGGCTGCAATGAATGCTGGTACTCAAGCACACGATAGAATACAGGGTGCTTTGCTTAAGGCTGGCTTAGTAAAAGAACTTGAGCGTGAAGTATTATGTGAAGATCCACCTATTCGTGGATTTGCAGATATGATTTCAGAAGTTGACGGTGAAGAGATTGTCGGTGAAATAAAAACAATTAAGTCAGAGGGTTTTGATATCCGTAAAGATACGTCTACAGGTTCTGATAGTCACGTTGTTCAGCTATTGATTTATATGTATGTTATGGATTTGCAAGAAGGCTATTTCTTATATGAAAATAAAAATAGTCACGAGATTGCAGTTATACCCATCGTAATGTCTGATGAAAATAAGAAATATGTTGAGTATATTTTGGATTGGATGCGTGGAGTTTATTCTGCTTGGCAGGATAAGAAAAACATTAAGCGACCATTCAAAGAAAATAGTTCTAACTGCAATTATTGTCCAGTAAAAGGTGATTGTTGGTCTGCATCAGACGGTAGGACAAAGATTGAACCTTTGGAGGTTCGTTCGTGACCAAAGCCTGTATTCAGTGTGGCAATCAGTTTGAATACAAAACACATAATCAAAAATATTGTTCAAAAGATTGCTGTAGGTTATCAACAAATAAAAAGATTATGGAAAAATATTATGCCAAAAAAGCTAGGCTTGCTGGTGAAGTAAGACTTTGTTCTACTTGTAGCAATAAGTTAAGTCGGTATAATCCAGATGTAATCTGTCAAGACTGTCAGACTGCAAAAAAGAAAAATAAAGCAAATATAGCAAGGGATGAGATTTTAAATGTCATTAGCAAAATTAGCAAAAACTAAAGCAAATAAAGTATTAGGTATAGATGCATCAACGGCATCTATTGCCTTTTGCTTATTTCAAGATGGTAATCCAGTAAAGTTTGGAAAGCTTCCAATAGAGGGTGCTGACATTTATGAAAAGATCAAAGATGCAAATAAAAAAGCACAAGTAATTGCTTCACTTGTTGAACCAGACTATGTTGCAGTCGAATCTGCTATAATGGTTAGGTCTGCTGATGCTGGATTAAAGATTGCTATGATTGTTGGTGCGGTTCTTGCTAGACTTTTGCGCCCGCACACAAAGGTAATCACTGTTGCTCCTGTTCAGTGGCAAGCATTTATTGGCAATAAAAATCCAACAAAGGCAGACAAGGCAGCACTTGAAAAAGAGATTCCAGGAAAAAGCGTTTCTTGGTATAAAGCAGAGATGAGAAATCGGCGGAAGCAAAAAACTATGGACTATTTCATCAATAATTATGGAGTAGATGTAACCGATAATGATGTCGGTGACTCTATGGGTATTGCTTATTATGCATATAAGAACTTGACGGAGAGATAAATGAAACTATATCAGTCTAAAAAATGGTTGACAAAACGGTATCTAGTTGATAGAATGAGTATTGATGATATTGCAAAAGAATGTGGTACAAGTCATCAAACTATCTACAGATATTTAGTAGAGTTTGGATTAGTAAGGGATCAAAGGTCTTGGAAAAAGAAATAATAAGTTTTTCTGGTGTTACTCAACTAGAGCAATATAAAGATCCAATAACTGGATATGCTTTATCTGCAAAATATATGATTAATGCTATGGAAAAAAATGATATAACTGTTGCAGTCGCAAACCCAAATATTCCATTAAACATATCCTATAGCAATCCAGAGCTTCATATAATGTTTTCTGGTGCATATAATGTTTTATATTCTTGTCACGAAACAACTATGCTTTCTGATAAATGGACTAAATGTTTAAATAAAGCAGATGAAGTTTGGGCATCTTCAACTTGGGTTGCAGATACTTTTAGAAAAACTGTAGATAGACCAGTCTATGTTATGCCTCTTGGTGTTTCTGGGCATTGGTTGCCAGCAAAAAGAAGAGTAACTGAAAAATTTATTTTTTTTCATTGTGGAGAACCATCAGTTAGAAAAGGTGGTCAACAAACTGTAGATGCTTTTATTCAAGAATTTGGTCACGATCCAAATGTTATACTTTTAATCAAAGCATATGAAGGTGGGCATACAATAAGAATTGATGATGGAAACGGTAGTTTAGTAGATCCCCGAGAAATTTATAAAAATATAATTATCATTGAAAATGATATTACTCAAAATGAATATCTTAAAATATTACATAGAGTTAACTGTTTGGTTTATCCTTCTTGGGGCGAAGGATTTGGAATGATACCCCTTGAAGCTATGGCAACAGGCATTCCAGTTATTTCAACTTGGGAATGGGCAGAATATAAAGATGATATTAAATATAAAATAGATAGTGATCTTGTAGATGCTCAGGAAAATATTATAGATGAAAGTTTAAAAAGAATATATTTTGGTGAAAAATATCTTCCCAAAACTGAATCTATGCGGTATAATATGAGGAAGGCTTATGAAAATCACTTGAGCGACATAGAAGAGTCATTTTTAAAGTCATTTGACATTCATAGAAAATGGAATTGGGAAAGTGTTGTAGAGCAATATCATATCCCTAGAATTAAAAAGATAAATAAGGAGTTAAATAATGTATGAGTATAATGGCAAGAATGACTATGGATTAAATGACCTAGTTGAGTTTGCTCTAGAGGCACCAGCAGGTAAAGAAATCCTTGCAGAAGCCATATATGTTACTAAGATGCTGATCCAAAAAAATATCTCTTATGGAAACTCTGCTCTATATCCTGCATCTATTTTTAGTAAAGGTACGGCGGTAGAGCAGTTATCAGCAAGACTTGACGATAAACTAAATAGAATTAAGAATAATCAGACCTTTGAAAATGAGGGTATGATTGATGCTGTAGATGATATTCTAGGGTATTTAATATTATTAAAGATAGCAATTAAAAATCAACTTAAGGAAGATATTTAATGCCAACATATCAGTATGTTTGTGGTGATTGTGATTCATCACAAGAACTAAAAAGAACTGTTGATGAAAGAGACAATGAAGTCTTATGTGAGCAATGCTCAAAACCAATGAAAAGAACATTCAACTCTCCTACCATTACATTTAATGGTCCAGGATTTTACAGTACAGGTGGCTAAAATGGCTAAGAAAAAGATAGAAATCCAATATAATCCTAATTGGACTATTTGGTATGAATATAAACACGGAAAAGATATTCTCGTTCCAGGAACAGAAGTAAAGATCAAATACGAACGTGGAATATATAAGTTTGAGAAGTATGTAATTAATTCAAAAACAAGAACAGAATGGATTGATGTTATTGGTCCTACTGGATACCGTTCCTTTTATCCAGAACAATTAAAGGGTATAATTAAACCTAAGAGAAAAAGGAAAAAGAAAAATGTCTGAATTAGAACTTGCTGACCGCTGGGAACGCATCAATGTTGTTGCTTCCGAATTTTTGAAGGGTAACACAAACCCTACTGATATTGCCAAGTTAACTGGTTTTAAAAGGGCAGACGTTGTTGAATACTTAGAGGAATGGCGTTATGTTATTAAAAGCGATAGACAGGTTCAGATTCGTGCTAGAGAGGCTCTCACAGGAGCTGATCAGCATTACTCTATGCTTATTAAAGAGGCTTGGTCTGTTGTCGAAGAAGCAACACAATCGGCACAACTAAATCAAAAAACTACTGCTCTTAAATTAATTGCTGATATTCAGCAAAAGCAAATAGATATGCTACAAAAAGCAGGTATGCTGGATAACAATGAAATGGCAGAAAGAATTATTGAGTCTGAAGAAAAACAAGAAGTAATTATGTCAGTTATTCGTGACGTTGTTTCTGATTGTGATCATTGTAAAATGCAGGTGGCAGAAAGGTTATCTAAGATTAATAATAAGGCAGAGCCTATCTAATGTTTGAAGACGTACTAGACCTTCTCGGCGGTGACGAGTTTGATGAAAAACCAGTTATGCTAGAAGAGTTTGTTGTGTCTGATGAATATCTTGGTCTACCACCGCTATCTGATTATCAGTATCAATCTATTCGTGCTATGAGTCAGATTTATAAAAAACAAACATTGCTTAATCTTTATGGTGAAGATGAAGGTAATAAAAGATGGAAGCAAACTTGCAATGAAGTAATCCTTCAACTTGGTAAAGGTTCTGGTAAAGATTATATGTCTACCATCGCTGTTACCTATATGGTTTATCTTTTGTTATGTCTTAAAGATCCAGCCAAATATTATGGCAAGCCTCCAGGCGACTCTATTGATATTCTTAATATCGCTATCAATGCTCAACAGGCACAGAATGTTTTCTTTAAGGGCTTTAAGACTAGAATTGAAAAGTCCCCTTGGTTTTTAGGAAAGTATACACCAACCGCTGGTGCTATTAAGTTTGATAAAAATATTACTTGTCACTCTGGTCACTCTGAAAGAGAGTCTTGGGAAGGTTATAACGTACTCTGTGTAATTCTTGATGAGATTTCTGGTTTTGCTACAGAGTCTACGTCTGGTCACGACCAAGCTAAAACCGCTCAGGGTCTGTATGATATGTATCGTGCATCTGTAGATTCCCGCTTTCCAGATTTTGGTAAAGTAGTTCTGCTTTCATTTCCTCGTTATCGTAATGATTATATTCAGCAAAGATACAATGCGGTGGTGGCAACAAAAGATGTTCTTACAAGAGAACACACTTTTAAACTTGATGAAGACATAGAAGAAGACAGAGAAGACAATTATTTTACTGTCCAGTGGGAAGAAGACATAATTGAGTCTTATCATTTTCCTAAAGTTTTTGCTTTACGCAGACCAACTTGGGAGATTAATCCTACTAGAAAAATAGAGGATTTTAAGATTGCCTTCTATACCAACCCTATTGATGCCCTTTCTCGTTTTGCTTGTATGCCACCAGATGCTGTAGATGCTTTCTTCCGTTCAAAAGAAAAGATTGAGGCTTGTTTTAGAAGTCCTAGTCTTGCTGTAAATGATGAGGGTAGATTTGCAGAATGGTTCCAACCAAATCCAGAAAAACAATATTTTGTTCACGTTGATCTTGCACAAAAGCACGATCACTGTGCGGTGTCTTTAGCACACGTTGATAAATGGGTAAAGGTAAATACATTTAATGATTACGATGTTGTTAATCCATATGTTGTTGTAGATGCTGTTAGATGGTGGACACCAACCGCAGATAAAACTGTAGAATTTAAAGATGTAAAAAATTATATTCTAGAACTTAGGGCTAGAGGATTTAACATTCGTAAGGTAACATTTGATAGATGGAATAGTTTAGATATTATGAATGAACTAAAATCTTTGGGTATGAATACTGAAACATTATCTGTTGCCAAAAAACATTATGAGGATATGGCTATGCTTGTGGCGGAAGAAAGAATACTTGGTCCAGCTATTCCACTGTTAACAGAAGAATTATTACAACTAAGATTAATTAGAGATAAAGTCGATCATCCAAGAAAAGGCTCTAAAGATCTTGCAGATGCTGTTTGTGGATCAATCTATAATGCTATTGCAGGTACTCCAAAAAATGTGGGTGAAAGAGAAATAGAAATACATAGTTTTGGAGACTTTAAAGTAAATGAAATAAAGCAATCTGGAGACAATGTTATTGAAGCACCATATAGGCATAAAATAAGTGAAACCACTCAAGACCTTGGAGAGTATTTAAGTAGAATGGGGATGGTCTAATGTTTGATGTATTTAATAATGACGATGATGAAATGACTGAAATAATTAATCAACTTGTCAAAGATGGGTATTTAATAAAAATGGGTTATGATGAAAACGATGAACCATTGTATCAAACCACCAAAAAGTTTAGATCTACTTTTCCAGAGTTTTATGAAGAACAAATTAAAGAAACAAATGAAGTGATTTTTCAGCTTTGGAATATGGGGCTTATAGATATGACGGTCAAGGAAGAAATTAATGAGTGGATTGTTATGCCAAATAATAATACATATTCTTGTAATCTAGAAAGCCTAACAAAGCAACAAAGAAGCCTAATTAATTATATTAGGCAGAAATCCTGATATAATATAGTTATGGCAGAAAATGGATATAAGGCAACGGCAGGTATGAAAACTGCTGCTGCAAGAGCATTAAAATGGCATAAAGAAGGTAAGCGTGGTGGAACATCAGTAGGTCTTGCTAGAGCAAATCAAATAGTAAATGGTGAATCATTAAGTGAATCTACTATTGCTAGAATGTTTTCTTTCTTTTCCCGCCACGAAGTTGATAAAAAAGCTGAAGGCTTTAATGCTGGAGAAAAAGGCTATCCAAGTCCAGGCAGAGTTGCTTGGGATCTTTGGGGTGGCGATGCAGGTTTCTCATTTGCAAGACAAAAGTGGAACAATATTAAGTCTATGAAAAAAGTAGATTTACCACAAGATATAGAAGAATAATAGTTAAAAAACTATTGACAATCGATCAGAAATAGGATAATATATACATATGACAAAAGATACAACATTTGATAGCAAGGTTGCTTATGTGGCAACATCGTACTACCGCCGTTATGATGACCTAGAAGAAGGGTTTGATACTACCAATGAGTATCCAGCAGTTCTTCGTACCATCTTCAATCGGCACGATATGGCTGGTGCAATCGCACTAGCACTTTTCAATGGAGACATTGAAGCAAAAACAGATACTGCTCGTAATTGGATTGAAGAATCTTATGACGTTCTAGTTGCTGTATTTGGTGATCCGCAGGTTGAAACAGAAATCCCTGAGACACCAGCAGAAGAAGTTAAGCCAGTTAAGAAAACTGCTTCTAAGAAAACTGCAAACTAATTAATTGCCCCCCCACAGGATTACTGTGGGGGCTTTTTAGATAAGGATTTAAATGAAAAAAGCATTAATCACTGGAGTTACTGGACAAGATGGTTCTTATCTTGTAGAGTTTCTTTTAGAAAAAGGATACGAGGTTCACGGACTTAATCGTAGAACATCTACTCCAAATGGTGGTAGAATTAATCACCTAATTGGAACACCAAACTTTTTTATGCACGATGGAGATCTAACAGATTCTGGATCTCTTACACGCATTATTGATTCAATTAAACCAGATGAGATTTATAATCTTGGTGCACAGTCACACGTTGGTCTATCTTTTGATTTTGCAGAAACAACCGCAGATATTAATGCATTAGGAGCACTTCGTATTCTTGAGGCTATTAGATTACTTGGTCTTAATACAAAGTTTTATCAGGCATCAACATCTGAAATGTTTGGTAAGGTACAAGAGATACCGCAATCAGAAACAACAGACTTTTATCCACGCTCTCCATATGGTGTAGCAAAGCTTTATGCTTATTGGATTACAAAAAACTATCGTGAATCATATGGAATGTTTGCTTGTTCTGGAATTCTTTTTAATCACGAATCACCTCGGCGTGGTGATAACTTTGTTACACAAAAGATTGTAAAGGGTTTACACGCTATATCAAATAAAGAACAAGATTGTTTGTATCTCGGCAACATTGATGCTATGCGTGATTGGGGTCACGCTAAAGACTTTGTTGAGGCTATGTGGATGATTCTCCAACAAGATGAACCAGATGATTTTGTTATTGCAACAGGTCAAACCAATTCAGTACGGCACTTTATTAATATCGCATCAAACTATTTTGGTATGAATATTGAATGGCAGGGTGAGGGTTTAGATGAAGTAGGTATTGATACTAATACAGGACAAACTGTTATTCGAATTAGCCCACAGTTTTTTAGACCAGCAGAAGTAGATCTTTTAGTTGGCAATATCTCAAAAGCAATCACAAAGCTTGGATGGGAACCTAAACTATCTTTTGAGCAACTTGTGGAAGATATGTGTAAAAGTATTACAAAATCCTTGTAATTTCTATATAAAAGTGCTATAATATATTTATAGAGGAAGTGGATTTCTCTCACGACAGTCCACTTCCTCTTTTAACCACTACTACCATAGGAGTATAATGAATACTATAATGGAAACTACTGAAAATGAACGTAAATTAAAAATCGCAGATCGTTGCGACAAGTGTGGCTCACAGGCGTTCGTTATTGTTAAAGGTGTGAGCGGAGAACTTTATTTTTGTGGACACGACTATGCTGAGAATGAAAAAGCATTAGAAAAATTTGCATATGAAATTATTGACGAAAGACAATATATCAACGAGAAATCATCTTCAAGCAACTAATTGCTTGGGGTGTTAGCTCAGTAGGTCAGAGCAGCAGACTCATAATCTGCCAGTCGTGGGTTCAAGTCCCACACACCCCACTTTGCCCCCATAGCTCAGTGGATAGAGCGATAGGTTTCTACCCTACAGGTCGGGAGTTCGAATCTCTCTGGGGGTGCAAATATGTTATAATAAAATTGAACTTAGTAAAAGGAGAATTATTATGGCAAAACCAATTAAAGGTGCACCAGTTATTTGTGCCTATGGAACCAGAGGTCCCCAGTGGATGAGTGGTTGGCATCAAGGCATTGACTTTGGTGCAAAGATAGGAACACCAGTACACGCTGTTGCTGATGGTGTTGTTATTGGGGTAGGCATTTGGGGACCATCTTTTGGTCAATATGCACCAGTAATAAAACACGGAAAATGGTATGTAGTTTATGGTCACGTTTCTGCGGTATATGTAAAAATAGGTGATAAGGTAAAACTAGGACAGCATATCGCTGATGTAGGTAGAGAAGGTATGAAGAGAAATGATCCACATCTACACCTTGAAGCACAGCCAACACAATTTTGGCAGGTTGGCGGATCCAAAGATCCTAAGCATCTTATCTCATATACAGGTAAGAATCCTTTAACAAAACTAATTAAAAAAATCGGAGGAAAGTAAAATGGCATTGCCTATTAAAGATGGAAAGATTGGCACACCTTATGGTAAGCCTGGAAAGATCTGGTCAGCAGGTCATCATCAGGGAGTAGACTTCCCTTGTAAGGTTGGTACACCTGTATTGGCTGCAAAGTCTGGTCGGGTTGTAGCAGTAGGTGCACCTTGGGGTCCAAACTTTGGACACCATTCAGTTCTTGTTGTTCATAGAGTAAAGAAAACACACGGTATTGGTACAAAACCAGTATGGGCTATCTATGCACATTGTTCTGAAGCAAAGGTAAAGGTTGGACAAAGAGTAAAGAAGGGTCAAGTAATCGCTCTTTCTGGTAAAGAAGGAAATGTAACTGGACCACATCTTCATTTTGAGGTTCATACAACACCTTACTGGAACACTACAAGTGATATTGATCCACAACCACTATTAGATTGCTAAACAATCTTGGGGATGTATAGTTTCGACTTTATATGGAACTTTATACAGCAGCACAAGACAGTAACTTGTAAAACTAAATAAAAACAAATGGCGCAACACAAAACGCTCTCGCTTTAGCTGCATAAACTAAAGCCGTCTGACGACTAGATAGGAACAGAAAGTCGTATAAAAAGTAAGAAAAAACGCTAGACAAAACTGCTGACATACTGTATAATGGAAAATATAAAGGACGGCGGTGCAAATCCGCCCATCTCCACAAAGGATAATAATGAGTTATAACGAATGGAAATTTGAAAAAGTGTCAAAAGAATCTAAAAAAGAATCTAATAAGTTTATTTCAGTAGATGATTTTATTACTAAATATACTTTTGGGTTACAGGAATATCTTGCTCGTAGAACATTAGATGTAGGTCACGTTGAAGATCTTGCAGTAGAAAATGCGGCTTTTGCAGAAGCATTTCTAATTACAGTGAGTGTATTAAATGATTAATTTTATTTTTGGATTTATAGTTGGTCAGGTTGCCACTATACTTGCTGTTCTTCTTGGATATAAAGCAAATGAATGGAAAAACAATGAAAAACAATAACTATTTTGTACCAGCATTAATTGCTACAGTATTTTTATTTTGGGTGTTTATGATTACGGCAGGTGTTGTACACTCATTTTTACCAGTAGTACCTGCTCTTGGATATTTAGAAGTAGTTATTCTTAACTTCTTTATTGGGCTGATTAAGTTCTTTTTATTTGGAGTAAAGAAAAATGATAACGCATAAACTTTTAAGACTTGTAAATAAAATAGGTCTAGATTATGAAGACTTAGCTGATCTTTCATTTTCAGATGCTATGATGAAGATTGAAGAAACTATGGATTTTTGGACGGAAGTAGAAAATAATGGGCAAACACCACGACAAAATTAAAGAATCACTTGAAATTAGAATTAAGAATACACCAAATAAAAGTGGATACAATACTCCAGGAAGTATGAATAAAAAGAAAACTGGATATGTAAAACGTGGTTCTGGTAGAAGATAACTATTGACTTTACTGTCTATCTATGATAGACTAGATATATGCGATTCAAAACCAAGGTTTTGATTCCCGCTATTGCGCTTCTTGCAAGTTTACTTGTATCGCTACCAATAGCCCAGAGTCAAGCCAACGCTAATGAAAGACATACTCGGTGTGTTGTTTCTAAAACAGCATCACGGAGTTATCAAAGGCTGCCCTATGCAAAACCTGCTTACAATAAGCGTTTTGCTAAAACCTATATGGCTAATAAATATGGCTGGTGTGGTAGTCAATATACTTGTTTAGTAACGTTGTGGAACAGAGAAAGCGGTTGGAGAGTAAATGCTCATAACCCATCATCTGGTGCTCACGGTATCCCACAATCACTTCCAGGAAATAAAATGGCAAGCGCAGGTCCTAATTGGTATAACGATCCTCATACACAAATCAAATGGGGATTGAAATACATTAAGGCTCGTTATGGAACACCTTGTTCCGCTTTGTCCTTCTGGAACCGCAAAGGCTGGTACTAAATAAAAGTTCCTGAGTAAGACACTAAACTGCTCACAATCTCCCTTAGCTCAATCGGCAGAGCATTCGACTGTTAATCGAAGTGTTATTGGTTCAAGTCCAGTAGGGAGAGCGTAGAGAAAAGGAAAAAATGAAAGAAATTATTTTATCAACATTGACAGGTTCTGTTTGTGGTATTGTATTTGCATTGCTTAAACTTCCAGTTCCTGCACCGCCAGTAATGTCTGGCGTTATGGGTATTGTTGGTTTATGGGTTGGTTACACATTAATAACTAATCTATAATATACAGGTATGGCTCAGTCGGTTAGAGCACCACACTGATAATGTGGGGGTCGGTGGTTCAAGTCCACCTACCTGTACCAAGCCTCCATAGTTCAGTTGGTAGAACAGCAGACTTTTAATCTGTGGGTCGTAGGTTCAAGTCCTACTGGGGGTACAAAGGGGAATTAGCTCAATCGGTAGAGCACTGCTTTTGCAAGGCAGGGGTTAGGCGTTCAAGTCGCCTATTCTCCACTAATCCCCATTCGTCTAATGGCAGGACTCTAGTTTTTGGCACTAGCAATCGTAGTTCGAATCTACGGTGGGGAGCAAAATAATGTATAATAATATTATAAATCTAAGGAGACTGAAATGGAAGAATTGTTGCAAATACTTAGAGTTGCCCTATCTGATATGGTTGCTCTTAAGTTTAAGGCACACGGTTATCATTGGAATGTAGAGGGCGATGATTTCCCTCAGTATCACGAGTTTTTTGAAGATATCTATCAAGATTATGATAGCTCTATTGACACCTTTGCTGAATGGTTGAGAAAACTTGGTGATTATGCACCATATAAACTTTCTAGATTTATTGCATATTCTGACCTTCCAGAAACAGATGTAACTTCAGATCCAGTTTCTATGGCTTCAGACCTATTGGCTGCAAATGATGCTGTGACTGTCAAACTTATTAGAGGTTTTGATTTAGCCACAGAATTGAAGCAAAATGCTTTGGCAAACTTCTTTGCAGAGCGTCAGGATATGCACCAAAGATGGCATTGGATGCTAGGTGCAGTCGTAAAAGAAACATCAGATTAGTATTGACAAAATCGATTAGATTTGATACCATATAGTTATGATAAAAATTAGTTTAACAGATGGACAGGCAACAGCACTACAAAATGCTGTAGACTCACATATGGATCGTTGCTATGAAGTAATTGATTATGAAGGTGAAGATTTACCAGAGTATCTTGACGATGTAGCATTGTATTGTGGTTGTCACGTTTGTCATACTCGTGAATATTTAGCGGCTACTTTTAACTATCTGCGTACCGCAGGTGTAGTTGATATTGTAGTAGAATAATAGGAGGCGTTATGAATAAGGGTAGGCATTACACAATAAAGAAAATTATTACTGGACTTTCTGGAGTAGTTGGTCTGGCATTTTTGCATCCTAATTTTAAAAAGTTTTGGAAAAAGTAATTTTTTCAAACACGCCTTGTTAGCTCAGTGGTAGAGCATCGCTCTTGTAAAGCGAGGGTCATCCGTTCAAATCGGATACGAGGCTCTTGGTGGCAGGAAGTCGTCCTTAGTGATGGTTGATAGTTACAGTTACGAGTCCAGAGAGACACGTTTGCCAGTGTAGGTAAATAAAGGTCTTCCTGTCACCGTTATATTAAAAAGGAGAAAGTTATGAATATTGCAGACTTTGTAGAAGAAGTTAAAAAGGGAACTACTATTGTAGATTTCTGGGCAGAATGGTGTGGTCCTTGTAAAATGGTTACACCTGTATTGGAGCAACTTGCAGAGGAAACTGGTGCAAAGTTGTTAAAGATCAATGTTGATGAAAATCAGGAACTTGCAAATGCATTTAATATCACAAGTATTCCTGTTATTTCTGTATATGTTGATGGCTCTAAGACAGCACAGGTTATTGGTGCTAAACCAAAGCCAGCACTTAAAAAAGCATTATTCGGAGAATAGTAGTATAATAATACTATGCCTTGGTCAGTTAAAAAAGATTCACGATGTGGATCGGGATATGCAGTAGTTAAAGACTCAACTAATGAAGTTGTTGCTTGTCATAAATCCCGCAAAAGTGCTATTGCTCAACAGAGAGCATTGTATGCATCAGAAGCAAAGGTAGCAAAAGCGGTAGTACCAGAAACACCAGAACCTTCTGACCAAGCAGATGAATGGGATAGTCTTAATGAAAGACAACAAGAACAAGCCGAATCACTATTTGAAATAGTTTTAGAATATGGTATGTTTAATCAAACATCAAAAGCTGATGGTGCTCATTATGCACCTGCAAGTGCTAATCCATTTAAGGCTACAGGTCTTATGTGCCAAAACTGTATCTTCTTTAATGACAATACAGGCAATCAATGTATGATTGTAGAGGGTGCTATTGAACCAGAAGCAGTATGCAAAATGTGGATTATCCCAGAAGAAAAAATTGTAGAGCCTACAGCAAAGTCTGACAATATTTGGAATGGCTCATTCCTTAAACTCTCTTGACATTCTCCTATTAATTAGGTATACTAGAATCTCACAACAAACTTAGGACGGTTATGCAGGTATTTTTATCTGAATATACATTTGCTGAATGTGCAAGTGTTCTTGATACTAAAAGATTAGTTAAGCAATTACTAGAAGGTCGTCAGATCTTACAGACACTTTCTGGTGAATCGGCAGGTTGGAGAAATCATCCTGCGGTTAAAATGTTCGCAGGTTCAGAGGGTGTGCTATATATGTACCTTTCTGCTATTCGTGACGAAATGGAAAAACGTGGATACAAGTGGGAAAATAACTGGGAAGTTATTGAGCGTGTTCACAAACAGCATTTCCCTAATCAGGAATCTGCTATTCTTCCAGACTGGATGTCAACAGATGAGTTTGATAAAGTAGTTGTAACTCATCGTGGTCGGCTATACGCAAAAGCACCAGAACTTTATCCACAATATGAAGAAGCATTTCATACATATCGTGATAGTGTTTGTTGTGAGCGTTGTAATTATTATTGGACAACTCATAAGGAGAAAACAAATGTGTAGTGTAGATAATGTTCTTGGCGGTTTTATAACATTGCTTTTAAGTGGAACCGCATTTTTTTTAATAGGAACACTATTTTTAGGAATAAAAGAAGAGTACTCGGCAAATAAAAAAAGAAAGAAAAGAAAAAATGCAAAAAGCTGTAATTGTAGACATTGATGGCACAGTAGCAACTAGAACTAATCGTGATCCATATGATTATTCTAAGGTTCTTGATGATGCTCCAAAGCCAGATGTAATTGAAGTTGTAAACTGTTTATGGAAAGCAGGACATAAAATTATCTTTGTTTCTGCTAGAGATGATATCTGTTATGACGATACATTTGAATGGCTTCGTTTGCACTGCCCGCCTTTTATGAAATTATTTATGCGTAAAACTGGTGATACCAGAAATGATGGTGTCGTTAAGCGTGAGATTTATGAAGAACTAATTAAACCAAACTTTGATGTAGTTTGTGTGCTTGATGATAGACAAAGAGTTGTTGATATGTGGCGTTCTATTGGCTTGACTTGTTTACAAGTAGATTATGGAAACTTTTAATGATTTGTCAAATAGATAAATGTGAAAACGATGCATATTATGCTTTACAAGATAAAATGAATCTTGAAACACAGGCATTTAATTTTAAGTATTTATGTCCAGATTGTTATAAAAAAGAAACTGATAACAAGTGAGTTATTGGTCTTGGATTTTGGCGGTAATTGGAGTAACAGGCATATTCCTAGTTGGTCAAAAAACAATATGGGGCTGGCTGGTTTTAACAGTAAATGAATGTATCTGGATTGCCTATGCATTATTCACAAAACAATATGGATTTATCGTAATGGCTACCGCATATATGATTGTTTATTTAAGGTCTTTTAAGCAGTGGAATAAATAGGTATTTACTAGATTTATGGTAAAATGTAAATATGCCTAATAAAAAGTTCCAAGTTCCAATTAATTTAGTTAATCTTAATTCTGATCCAGCCACAGGTTCAGAAGGAGATATGTATTTTAATACTACCCTTTTGCAGATTCGTTCATATATTAATGGTGCTTGGAGAAGTTTGGCATCAGGAACATCTACTACCACTGATGCTACACAGGTTCATATTTATGTAAAAAATGGTACATCTAATATATTACCAAAAGGGTCAGTAGTTTATATTAATGGTTCTGATGGAACAAATGTTACTGTTGATTTAGCACAGGCAAATATGGAAGGTCTTTCTAGCAAGACTCTTGGCTTCCTTGAAACCGATCTTGCTGCAAATAGTGGTATGGGTTATGTTGCTACAGATGGTATTCTTTCTGGATTAAATACAAATGTTAATGGTGCAAATGCTGGTGATGCTATGTGGTTATCTCCAACAGTAGCAGGTGGTGTTATTTATGGATTAGCAAATAAGCCATCAGCACCATATCATTTAGTTTATCTTGGTGTAATGACAAAGAAAAGTGCTGGTAATGGTGAAATATATATTCACGTTCAAAATGGATTTGAATTAGAAGAACTACATAATGTTAGTTTAGAAGCCGATGCAAGTATTGCAGATAATGAAGTATTGGCATATGACAGTGCCACAACATTGTGGAAAAATCAAACACCTGCCGAAGCTGGATTAATATCGGTATCAGATACTACAATAAGTGGTGAACCATTAAAAGTTGTTAAAGTAAATAATCAAAATATGATAACTGTCGATTATTTGCAAGGAAATAAAGCTGTTCTTCTTGGAAGTATGGGATCTTTTACTCCAGCAATAGGATTTACTACTGCTGCTGCAACTCAAACATCTTTAATGCCATCTGAATTGGGAAATGCTACATTAACATTACCTACAGGTATTGGAACACTTGCAAAAACATCTGATCTTTCTAGTTATGCACCACTTTCTGGGGCTGCATTTACTGGTGCTATTTCTGCAACATCTTTAACCCTTTCTGGAGACTTAACAATTAATGGAACAACAACTACCATTAATTCAACAACATTAACGGTTGATGATAAGAATATTGAACTAGGATCTGTTGCTTCTCCAACCAATACCACCGCAGATGGTGGTGGTATAACTCTAAAAGGCACTACTGATAAAACATTTAACTGGGTTAATTCTACTTCATCTTGGACATCATCTGAAAATATTGATTTAGCATCTGGTAAAACATTAAAGATAAATACAACAGATGTTTTATCTGCAACATCTCTTGCCATAGGTTTAAATGGTACTACTGGACAAATAACTTTAAAATCTGCTGCAACAGGAACTTCAATTATAAAACCAACAGATGCTAATACTGGTGCATTGACATTTACACTACCTTCATCTACAGGAACACTTGCAACAACAGGTCAAACATTTTATATTGGAACAACTCCAATTACTATTTCACAGGGTACTGGAACAGCAACATCTCTTTCTGGCTTAACATCTTTAAGTGTTAGCACATCTTCTTCAACATCTCCATTTAACATTTCATCTTCTATGTCAACTGCAAATACCACTGGTGGAACTATTTCTATTACATCGTCTGCGTCAGCCAATGTAGCAGCTAATGGACCCATTGGAAGCAATATAACTATTTCATCTACGGCTACTGCATCATCACTAAGAGATGCTAATGGTGGAAATATTTCTATTTTTACATCAGCTTCAGGGGTCGGCGGTGCTATTGGTGGAAACATTTATATATCAACATCAGCAACATCTAATGGATCACCTGGATCAATATCTTTATCTAGTGGAACTGTTGGAACAATAGATAACTTTAATATTGGTGCAACAACAGCAGGTACTGGAAGATTTACAACTTTAACATCTACAGGACTAAACACTGCTGGTATTGTTACTAATGCTGCTAGTGGTTTGTTAGGTACAGTTGTTAGCGTTCCAGTAGCAAATGGTGGAACTGGTGCTATTAATCCAAGTGCTGCAAGAACAAATCTCGGTGCTATTAGCCAAAACGACCTGAACGGTTATTTGAATGGATCAACAACAGGTCTGGACTTGTATCCAAGGTTTAATGCTTTAGGTACTACTGCTAGTACTGCCATGACTTCTGGAACTATCCGCACTACAACGTTTGTGCCAATGTCAAACATTAGTGTCAGCAACGTTAGTGTGATTGTAACCGCCACCAAATCTACAACTGGTTCAACAACAGAGTTTGGTCGGTTTGCTTTGGCAAGTTTTGACGGAACTTCTACTTACACAATTTTGGCAAGGACTGCACAAACTACTGGTTTCGCTACCGCTACTGGTCTAACAACTATTGCACTCGATAGCACAGTGAACCTTACTGCTGGCACAACCTACGCAGTTTTGTTCTTGTGGTATTCCAATGGAACAATCACGACAACTCCATCAATAGCAGGTTCAACAGTAGCATCAACAATCTCGTTCGCTAACCCTAAGATGGGAGGAGCATCATCAGGTAACACTGATATTAGTGCAACATCAGTTACAGCATCAGTCGCACCAGCAGCAGTTCATTGGGCAAGGTTAACCTAATGTCTAAATGTCGTATAGGTTGTCCTACACAAGACCATGAAACGTATGGTGATTGTCTACAAAATGCTAACATAGGGATAGACAACCCCATAAAAACCTGATATAATATAAGTCCAGAAAGGATTTACTATGAGAATTTTAGTATATGGAACAGATAAGTTTCAAGATTATGCAACATTTATGCGTGGATTAGTAGTGGCTATTGAGGATAATATTACTCCTACCGACCCACGCATTGAAGTATATACGGCAGGACCACATAAAATCAATAATTTTACTGCCGAGTTT
>Ga0214921_10000477_pt1 | contig 74457 bp, 72 predicted proteins | sample LL1505_MetaG_FD_177992 | JGI IMG/M metagenome (GOLD analysis project Ga0214921, IMG submission 177992) | Freshwater microbial communities from Lake Lanier, Atlanta, Georgia, United States - LL-1505 | ecosystem: Environmental > Aquatic > Freshwater > Lake | place: USA: Georgia | collected... | reverse complement strand
AAAAAGGTTTCTGGGAAGAAAGCTTAGTCATACAAAAGGTAGTCCGAGCTGTGCTCGGATGCCTGGTTGGGGACGACCGGCAGACAAAATCGCAAATGACACAAATAAAGAGAGATAGCAATAGGGGTTGAGCCGCAAAAAGGCGCAAGAGACGCAAAAGAGTTTTTGGGCATCTTATTATATTTGTGCGTAAATCATTCTACAATCTGTCCTGTTGCTTGAATAGGCTTGAGGGCAAATTTGCGGATTTCCAGTTTGGGCGCACCAAAGTTGATCAACAAGCCGTGCTCGATACGACTCGCTCGGAGATAGCCCAATAATTGGGCGGTATGCTCATCAGCCAGTGCTTTGCATGCCTTTAGCTCCACAATCAATCGGTTATCTACAAAGAGATCGGCGAAATAGTCACCCAGGACCGTCCCATCTTCGTCCCTAACCTTGAGCGGATACTGCTGACAGAACTTGATCCCTTTCTGAGTGAGACGATGAGCCATCCCATTCTCGTAAACCTTCTCAAGATGACCGTGCCTCAAGTACGAGTGGAGTTGAAAAGCCGCCTCACGGATCAGATCACACAGTTTGAAAACATCTGGTTCTGTTATGTGTTTTTTGAGCGTTTTTGCGGCTTAAAAACTCTCTCTCATTACTCTTTTTCCGCAAGCTCCCTGTAGATCGCGGTGAATCCCTCAGCGGTTCGCTCGGGGCGGAAATAGTCCCTATCCTCGGCATGCCGGGCTGCCCCCATCGTCTTCGTCAGAGAGAAGTCCGAAAGCAGGGTATCCATTGCTTGACGTAGCCCCTCAGGAGTGAGCGGGTCAACGATCACTCCATTCTGACCTTGGAGGATATAGCCAGCTTGTCCCCCATGCCTGCTAGTGATAACCGGCAATCCGATGACTCGTGCCTCCTTAACCGCATTGGGACTGGTATCGGCGCGGGTGGGAAGTACCAGCCCCCATGCCGCACTCATTCTGTCCTGTAGGGCGTTCCAAGAAAGATTTCCAAGGATCTCCACATTGGGCGGAAGACTGCTGGCTTCACGCGGTGTCACCCCCCCCCCAGCGATCCAGCAACTCCATGTAGGAAATGGTGCAATCCTCAATGCGGCAACGAGAAGGTCAAACCCTTTTCTCCAATCCGCTCCGCCGCAGTAGAGCATGACGGGTTGATCCGGATCAGGATTCCACTTCCGTTCATAAAAGGCGGCATTCACACCGTACTCCACCATACGTCCGACGGACAGGGGAGCCATTTGCCGGACCTTCGCTAGCCCCCATTGCGATTCGCTAGTGAGCACCGATGCTTTGCGAACCCACCCCCTTTCATAACGGGACTGAAATTTCATTCTCCAATTCCTGGAGAAACTTCCGATGCGATTGTATTCCGTGAGAATCCCCTGCATCGACATGATGGAGGGAATGCCACAATCCCTAGACCAACCGAGGACCGAGGGGTAAGCGCTTTCCGATCCCCAAACATGGATCACATCGGGACTGAGAGATTCAAGTACGGAGATCAATCTCCTGCGTGAGAGTGCGTATGCGCAAAGCACATCGACCGTCATGGAGCACCTTGGGATCTCATGGAACACCTGGTTTAGCAGGCGAGTGGTTCTTGGTGCGTTGAGTCGGGAACTAAGAATGACCCAATGGATTTCCAGATCGGGCTCTGAGGAATATGCGTGGGCGAGTTGCGGGAGCCATGTGGCGGCATGCCCACCGCCGCGTCCAAGGGCACCCTGCTCCAGAGCCCCGACAGGCATATCTGCTAGAATGGCCACTCGGATCATGAATAATAATCTAGGCTCTAGGCGGGCAAGAGGCAATGCCGGGTACTAAAGAGCGCGGTCTCGCGGATGGCACGGGATGAAGGAGTGAGTCGCTTATTCCACAAGGAACTGTTTTCATCACTGCCATTTTTGGGATAGAGCTAAGTTGGATACCAAATCACGGCCCGCCATCACTCTTCTCGAATTTATTTTCATGGCTGGAATCACGACTTGGACGAGGCTAGTTGAGTTCCTTCGCAGGTACCCGTCTCTCTTTTCAATCCTTCGCCCGATCGCAAGGATCGCAGTGAAAGCCCCGTCGGCAATTTCACGAAGGATGTTTTGTTCCAGCCAACGATACGGCGCGGCACGGGGATTTTACTCCGGTAGTGAAATGGTAAGAAGAGGGATGGTGAGTGGTGAAATCATACTTGAGTCACAGCCTTGCAAGGAATTCTCTTCCGATTCCCTAGTGAAAATCAGTGGCCTTGGCCAGGACGGCAATCAACCTTGGCCTGTGTTCTGGATAGAGGTTTCCGATGCATATCTCAGTGGAAGAACTCTTGTTCCAAGGAATACAAAGGGCCGGCTTCTTGCTGAAGCGACCTTCTCCCAAGCGGGTGATCAGACTGATCCTGCTTACAATTATATCGCAACTGGCCCAGGCAAACTCATTGCTGGTAATTCCACCAGCATCGTGAGTCGCTGGGGTGGGGACGCATGGGGAAACCGCCGTTATGGAGGAGCCGGCTACTGGCATTGGCTTTTCGACTCCGTGGCCCGACTTTCGCTGATGAATCGATTTTCATCGGACACCAAGATCATCACTCCACCGCTTGTGCCGTGGATGCGATGGTTCGTCGAGCGCCTTGGACTGGAGACCCGGGTTATCGAAACGGATGCCATGGCACTTCGAGTTGAACATTTCTATTTTTCTTCTCCATCCTCCATGACAGGGTGCTGGAACCCGTATGCCGTCGAGTTTTTGCGACGCAGTTTCCTTCCATTCGCTTCCCCTCCCTCCAGCTCACTGCCCAAACGGTTCTATATCATCAGAGAGGGTTACACGCGGGGCATCTCCAACGAGCAGGAGGTCAGGGACTACTTTAAGTCTCAAGGCTGGTCGCTAATCGCCCCGGAGACACTCTCTATCCCCGATCAAATCGCTCTCTTCCGGGATGCTGAATCGATTGCGGGGCTTCACGGCTCGGCCCTCACCAACCTGCTCTGGTGCTCCCCAATGGCTTCCGTGATCGAATTCACTCCGGTAAACTTCATGTCCGGAGCCTTCGAGTGGCTATCAATTATTAACAGGCTTTCTCATCGCTACATACTCTGCCCTAATCATAACAGGTTACTCTCCTACCTCCCGCTGGAAGAAGTGCAGTTTCCTGCATGAGAAGAAAATTCATCTAGATTGTTATGAACAATCACGCGACGGGAGCTAGATCAAGAAAAGCCAAAGCTCTATCCGCGACTTTTCCTGCATGGAATTCGCTTCCCCATATTGTAGCGATAGAAAACGGATCCCTCTCCCCCTTTTCCCAAGCATGGGCTTCCAATGTGAGTGCTTTAGACAGATGCTCAGGATTGTTGCTCTTCGCCAAACGGCCGCTGTCCCTGCTCACATAGTGCCGGAAGCAACTCATCATTGGCGCGCCGTGACTCACCACACTGCATCCGCAGCAGAGTGCCTGGGCACCAGTTCCCTGCTGCCCCTCCCAACGAGATGACCAGAATCCGATGGATGCCCTGTCAAGAAGTGCCGGAACGTCATCAGTATCAATACGCTCTTGAAATTCCAATCCATCAACCGCTTGCATCCCAACACGCTCCAGCAGCTTGGTAGCACCAGACCCGATAATCAGGCCTTTCCACGCAGGGTTTGTAGCGAGGAATCTCCGATAGGTCTCAATGAGGACACGAGGTGATTTCTGTGCCCAGTCCTCTGGATTCCATCGGGCAATACTGATGATGAGCTTCTCCTTAGCGACACCAGAATATCGGAACTTTGGGCTCTGTGGATGTGGCTGGTAACGGAATTTCGAAGCAAGTTCATCGTCTCCCAAGCATCTCGCCTCGCGGCGCACCCAATCGGCACCTTCGGGAGTCGGCACGGTCACGATATCAGCCTGTCGGTAATGATGAATCCTGGCTCTGGCAATGGGCGAGGCCAGGGATTCCACAAGGTATTTGGCAAGATCCCGAATCTTACCTTTGCCAAATGGTCTCTCAAGCAGGATCCGCATTGGAAGATCATGAAACCATGCCCGGGAGTTTGCTTGCGGGGAAATGACACCACAGGTGTCCATGCAGACCACCAGAAGGATACCAGCCTTCTTGATGGCAGCAGCTATCGGGGTGTATCGCGGGGCGGCCCAGGAATAGAGGATGACACCGTCAACATTGAGTGATTTCCACCAATTCGGATCTTCCAGATTTTTATATTCAGTTCTTATTAAATCTGGCAAATCACCCACCCTGCGGGATCCTGGCATAACCGCTTTAGATTCAATCCCTAGCGATTGGAGTCCCCTGCATAGCAATCCGCTATCGCGTGAAAAGAAACTTTCGTCGCCCGTAAAGTCAACGGGGGTACAAGTAAAGACACGTAATTTTCTATCCTTGAATTCTCTCGGCTCTTTCATAACGCGCGCCTTAAGTTCATTTCAAAAGATTTAACATCAGAATCATTTTTTCCCGTAGCGCATCCATGCTGAACTGTGAATGCAAATTACTGGGATCAATGATGCTTCCAGCGCTTATCTTGTCACTCCAGAACAAGGCTTTTTCAACAATTGCTCCCGCATCCCGGATCGGAACAATGGAGCCATTCACCCCTTCCTCGACATAATCTGAAGCACCCGTATTGGGAGTCAGAATGACCGGAAGCCCGCAACTCATGGCTTGAATGGCTGTACGGACAAGCCCTTCCTCCAATGAGGGAAGAACAAACAAATCGGCTCCCTGCAATCTCTTAGCCAATTCCTCATGCCTCAGATAAGGAGACCATTCGATGGGAAGGTCGCGATACTTTTCGAGAATCGGGAGGATGCTTGATGATTTTGCATCTGTAAGGAGGAGGCGGGCATCAGGAATTTCCTTTCTCAACAGACGAAAAGCCTCCAGCAGATACGGAGTCCCTTTTCTGAGCGAGAGGCCACCTGTACTGATCATCGTGAAGGGTCGATCTGGTGGACGGAGCTCCTTAGAAGGCTTAAAGAGCTCCAGATTCTGAGGATAAATAACGGGAATGATTTTGTTAGTGCTAAACCCCCGTTGAAGAAAGGAATCGCTGACGAAGCGACTGGGGGAGAGCACATAATCGGTTTCCTCCACTGTCCTCATGGCCCTGCTGATATACCACTTGGGAACGGGAGGATAAGGGCATTTCCATCGCCGATGCTCTTCATCCACGATTTCCCAAAAGTTTTCGGGATGGGAGTTGCCACCATCCAGGAAAGTCTTGCCCCCCAGAGCCCTGGCTTTCCTAAAGCTTTCGTTCGCGTAGCAGTAACTGGAGATTATGGAATCTCCCGGACGAACCATTCTGGCCACCCAACTATCATACAATGGGTAAAGGGAAAACCGGAATGCCTCGGCATGGTAGGGAGGCAAAGTTTTTGCACCGATGTAGGACGCAAGCCCAAGTGACGGGAGTTTCCTCGTGAGATCTGGAGGAATTCCGTTCGTTCCGTGCCTAGTCCAAGTGGTGTAGAGCCTCAATTTTCCCTGCTCATGCAGAATGCGGGCCTGTTCGTCACAGACCGATCGGTAGGGAGTGGCGACGATAAATGATCTCACGAGTAGGCTTTCAGATTAATGCTGTCAGTATTTGAAGGCAATTTGTGCTAAGCGTATCGAATGGTGTCTTGAGTTGCCGCGATGGGGATTTTTCCTAAAATCATCTTGTCTTTGTCGGGGATTGTATCGTCTGACGGTATAGATCCAGATAGGAGGCAGCCATTTGATCACGGTTCATTCCCAGGCGGGATATCTTGAGCCTGCCAGCTGTCCCCAACCTACCTCTCACCCACTCGTCACTCATAAATCTGGAAAGGGCTTCTGCAAGTTCTAACACGTTGCCGGGTGAAAACAGCAGGCCGTCGATCCCATGCTCAATCAGTTCCGGAATGCCACCCACCCTACTTCCGATGCAGGGGCGACCCAAAGAGAGAGCTTCCTGAAGCGAGAGCCCAAGCGCTTCAAGATAAGAGGGTTGTACGTAGATTCCGGCTCCCGCGAGCACGCCGAGATGATCATCCGTGGGACCCTCAATGTGAACCCTGTCGCTTAGGCCCGACGACGCGGCTGATTGCATCATAGCCTTAAGGTAGTCTTGATCATGACACATCCCATGGAAATGAAGTGTCCATCCAGGAAACTGCCGGGCCGCGCGACAGAAGGCTTTCACCAATACCGCCTGACCCTTGCGTGGCGTGATAGTGGCCAAAGAGACGATTCTTCTGCTCTCTGGTGCCGTCTCCGGCGCGACTAAGGGATCAATGCGGGAATGATAGATCCGGAGCATCTTGTGCGCTTGGAACGGATAACATCTTGAGGCAATCCGCAGATCGTGATCGGAGACCATGACCTCTCTCTCCGTCATCATAAGATGGCGGGCTTTCGAAGGCCATCGATTTAGGAAACCGGCAAATCTACGTGCAAAGGAATGACCTCGAAAATCTGCATCCCATGGAGAGACAGCCTGATGATTCGTATTGATGCAATGGATTCCGCTTAGCGAGAGTTCTCTCACTAGGGAGGGCCCCCATCCCCCCGAGCCCCATGAATAGGTGCCACCCGACTGCAAGTGGCAGAGATCAATGGATTGGGCACCCATCCAGACAGCCAAATCACTCCTCCAACCTGTTTTAGATGGATCAATCCTAAAGTGTCCGCAGAGTTCATTGGCTAGAGACATATCGGTACTCAGCGTCCCTTCATCATCGGGTGAAGCCAGAAAGACGTTGCAACTCCCAGCAAGTCCCCGGATCAGTTCACGCGTAAGGATCTCCACCCCTCCGTGGGAATGGATGCTGTTTTCAATGACTAGGACAATTCTCACGATGATAATGCGTGATTCATCCTTTTCTCAAAAGAAGCTTGGATCTCAAGGTGGAGAGGGATGATAACACCTCCCCGAAGGCTCCTCCCAAAAAGACCCCGGGAAGGGCAGACAAGGCAAGGCTTAGCGTGCCGCAAGCAACCAACCAAAACCACCCGCTGTCGTCTTGGAGCAGGAGAAAGGGAGTCCATGCCACCACGCAGATAATAGGAAGAATCGCGAGGGGACGAAAAACCGTATCTTTCCAGACTGCTGACATGGCTGCGCCGAATACGTCTTGCAAATAATAAACTGTAGGAACGGCACCGAGAAAGAATTTGGAAACCACAAGAGAAACAATCAATCCCAACAGTCCAAATCGCGGGCAGAGAACGATCGAGCAAAGCACGATCAGCACACCCTCAGCCAGCGAGGAGAAGCGGACAATTCCTATCTTCTTGTTAATGCCCACCATCCCGTAAAAGGAGTTAAGGATGCTCAGCATTAGAAAATAGAGGCCGCCGGCGGATGCCTCCGGGAGAGTCCAAGCGATCTTGCCGTGAGTCCAAAGCCTCATGAAGTCGCCGTAGAAAAATACGCTTGTGGGGAAAGCCACCATCGCTCCAATGGTTGTCCATCGGGCAATTTTAATCCAGGGATGCAACACCTGTTCAGGTCCCCTGTTTGCATAGGTATCGGCAAGCATCATGAAGGCGTACTGGAATGGCCTCCGAAGGAGTTGATGGAGGATAAAGAAGGGTCTCACTCCCACGGTCCAGGTCGCGGCGGCATCCAGTCCCATCGTCCTCGTGAGGATGAGGACGGGTAGTGAGGCCACGAACTGCTGTCCGGACTGCTGTAGAAAGGAATCCCTGGAAAAGAGTGCTATTTCACGGAGCATCTTGCGGTCAGGCAGACTCCACTCCCCGCGACGCGGATACATCCCAAGATGGTTGCATACGAGGAGATTGAAGATCGTGGAGAAAATCCACCCTACTGCCTGTGACAGGAGGAGTGCATAGACCCCATACCCCAGACGCAACCCTGCGTAGAGGGTACCCAACCAGACTACGTAAAGCAGGATATTGCCTGTCTCATAGAGATCGAACCGCTGGAAGACATAGAGCGGCGCCCCAAGGATTCGCGTCATCAGAGAGAGTGCAAACAGGATAACCATGCCTGCCATCAACCACCCGAAGGTTGCAGACTGCTCCGAAGGCACTCCGACAAGACCCGGCAAAAGCGGTATGCAAAGACAACCCGCAAGAGCGCAGATAATACCAATCGCGGTAAATGCAAGAGCACCCGAAAGAAAAACTCCTCCGTAAGCACGATTGGGTCGTCCCTCCTTGACCTCAATCAGATGCCTCTGAATCGAATTAGAAATTCCCAACTCGGTGAAGTTGAGGTACCCGCTGATCGTCATGATCAGGGCCCAGAGACCATACTCCTCCTTGCCCAGATAGGCCAGTGCCAGAGGAATCGACAGGAAAGAGTAGGCCATCCCTGCGCCCATCGAAAGATAGCCGATCCCTATTCCTCGAAAAAGCAGCCGTTTGCGAGTCATGGATTAGGGATGAACAGCATTAGCAGGCAGTGGAATGCGTGTTTCTTCCCGAACCATCAACTGCATTTTTTCACTAACAGCAGACGCCTCGATCATCTTCATCATGCCGAGAGAAAAGAGCATCACATTCATATCTTCATATTGTCCGAAAATAAAAAAATAAGTCGGAGGCAGGATGATCATCGGCATCCCGAAGTATAGCGTGATCAACTCGAAATCCCCCCCTCGCGTCTTTCTAATCAACCGCCAGCAGTAGGCAACCATCATCCCCATGAAAAGCAAGAGAAGTGGAAATCCCAGATAACCGACACGCTTCACCGCAGACAGGGGACCGCTGTGAAAGGATCCTTGAATCAGATGGGATTCGATTTTGGCGTCCGGACCGGAAAAACCCACCCCTACGCGATAATGGTCATTCTGCATTATGTCGAATTCCTGCATGGTGAAGCCGAATCCATCCCCGAGGAAGCGGTTGCGGATGTACTTGTCCGAGGCAAGGGCAACCTCCCACATATGGAGTCGCCACTCCGTGCTCCCATCCGCAGCTTTAGTAGCACGCGGATCCCAGTCCCCGGGAAGAAAGCTCAGCGACCGCTGGGCCGTAAGAGGGAGTTGAAGTCCGAGAAAACTCAAACCGACAAAACTTGTTGCGAGAAGAAATGCCAAGAAGGCGATCTTGACAGCTCCCATGAACTTGTCCCGGATCACGCCCCCGAGCGCAGTGAGTGCAAACAAAGTAAAGATCCCGTTTCTGAATCCACTCAGAAGAACCATGATGGTGCCAGCCAGATATCCTGCAAAAAGTTTCAGGGATGAAGCCCTCAGAAAATCGAGGGGCGACACGCGTGAGAGGGCGTAAAGAATAAGTGCCAAACCAGCATTAAGCAACGTTACCAATCGAGTCTCGCCGACCTCGATATCGGGGGAATCGTCCTCAGCAATGCCGTAACTAGAGAATGCACTGTAGAACTTGCCTAAAACTGCCCCTAAGGAAGGAACGAAGACAACTGCCGTCGCGATCAGTCCGGAGCCCACCACGAGAGCCATGTTCCACCACGGGATGGATCGAGCCTGCCGTGCATCGATCCTACATCGACTCAGGATGACGTAGGCCATTACCCCCAAGATAAAATCGACGTAGGGCTTCCCTCCCACCAAGGAACTTCCTAATGCCCGAACCCCCACAGGATTCCTGAAAAATACGGTTGTGAGATAACCAATGTTGATCCAAGCCACCAGATCGATCATCTCAAAACGGGCTTTACCCCCTCCCCTCTTGAAGATGATTCCCGACACAAAGACGATGCTCGCCAGTATAATAACTAGCTCGTTGACGCCGAAAGGAAGTGGAATGACACTAATCTGACCTGTCAGGCGATAACAGATCGGAATGAGTAAAAAGCCGAACTTTCCGAATCCGAAAAATATCAGCAACCCCGCCATGGCTCCGAGAATAAGCCCAATCGAGGTGTAATTCTCGTCGGCGATCGAGTTGCCGGCGCTGAACGCAACAAGAATGCCGATAGCTCCGATCAAGAAGATCCAAAGTGTCCGGGTATTGACCTGAGATGACATGGAAAGGACGCCGGGTTAGCTACTGTCTAGGGATTACTTGCGGAAAACGATTTCGTGGAAAACATCTCAAAGTGAATGATAGGATACTTTAAGAGTGTTGTTTTCACCTAATTTCCCGAGGAGAATCACAATCCACTCTTCCTCTCCCCACATCACGGTTTGCGTGGCTTTAGGACGCGCAATGATTACTCCTTTGAATCGTGATGCAAATTCCTCCGGGGTCAGACTCCAGAGATTCTTTAACGCCCTGCGATTCGAACAAATCACCTGAATACCCTTATTTTTCAAATCCTGCAGGGTATCTCCTGGAAGGACGTGAATAATTGATCGGCTTCCCAACGGCCACCACAACGCGGTTTCCAACTCTCCACCCTCAACCGCTAATCCGATTACCGAGGCGTCCTGCGGCAATTCACTAGCAACAGGCTGAAGGGCCTGATTTCGCGTCCCATAGGTTTTGTAAACACTCACGGCCCTCTTGATGGCGAGGGAAGGATGCCAACTGGCCAATTTCTCCAAAATGGTCTGAGCCGGCCAGAGCGGTCTTGCCGGGCTGATGATGAGAACCAGGATAGCCATTAATGCGGAAGCGCATGCAATCCACCTCCACGCCATGTTTCTGACGACTTCCTGCCTCTTCACGAGAAATACCCATGCCCCGGCGAGACAGATAGGATAATAAGGAGTGAGCAATCGTGCACATGACTCGCTGCCCATCTTCGTCATGTAAACCATCAGGGCGATCCATCCTGACGCCAGTATGATCGCGGAAAAAGAGTTCGCGTAGGAAGCTGACTTCGGCATCCGAAACTGTAACAGCACCGCTGCCAGTAGGGAAATCGTGACACCGATTCCCAAACCGGATCCCTCCTCGACGGCGATCTCGCCCATCCCTGGATCGAAGCGTGGGAAAGCCTCCTGCAGATTTCTGTAACGATCCTCTCCGAGCAGACGCTTCACCATGGACTTCGTAATACCTCTAGAGGGCATTACGGGAGGTTGCAGTGAGCCAACCGCCATCATGATTCCGTTTCCGATGACTCCCGCGGAGGGGGACTGAAGTTGCATCCTAGAACTATTATCCCGATCCCCCGACCAGTGACCCACGTTGAGGTGGTTGATCACGGCTATGGGAATGAAGGAAACGACGACGGAGACGGCTAGAACCCCGATTGTTAAGACGGGCCTGCGTAATAGTAGAGGTAAGGCGGGTACTACCGCCACCACTGCCGGCAGAGCTAATGGAATATTCGATGCCTTGATGCCGGTGAGCAAAGCGGCGGAAAGAATGGCCAAAGCCAGATACAAATAATTCCCCTCTCTCGCACGTAACGCGAAGTAAACGGAGCCCAACGCGTAAGGCACAGCGATCAGATCGTTGCCAATGCCTCCCGCCTGAGTAATGAAGCAGTAACCAGCGGGAAGAAGCCAAATCCAACTCCATGATGCTCGCAGGGATACCCCCAGACGCCGAAAGACTCCGAAGACGAGTCCCGGCATCAACAAAAAAGAAATGAAGTCGGGGATCCAGAGCCATCGGTCGCTCTTGGTAAGGATGAGCAGCGGCATGGTGATCCACTCCATTCCCGTCGCTGAGATATTCATTCTCCCGTCGGGGGTATGAAGCCATTGCCATCTCCCCGCATCAATCCAATGAAGCATCCTCGGCACCCTGTAACAAAGACCATCGTACTGCGTCGGAGGATGAATCAAAGCGCCAGCGAGAACCATCAGCACCAGCATGAGATAAATGAGGGGTAGGGGCCTTCGAAACCGCCTCCATGAGAGCCGGGGAAAACAATTGGACAACTGAGTCCAAGGAATCAAAATGCATGTCATGGCAACCGCCAGAGCAAGTGATGCAAGATATCCAACTGCATTTAATTGATGGATCGCCGAGAGGACCCATCCCGTGCAAACCAGCCAAGAGCTCAATAAAATCCAGAGAGAATAGATCATCACAAAAGTGCGATAGAAGATGTCTGAGACGAAGGGCGAGAACCAAGGCTCTGGGAAGAGCCGCGGAAGACTACTGTAAGTAGCCCCGGAGGGTTGGCACCGCTTGCCGGGCGGCAAGTGCCGTCAATCGAGAGTCGAAGGCGAAGAGGATAGAACATTCGAACTAATACTCGGGTGTACTTCCATCCCTTTACCTGAGAATCCCATACTTCAGAATGCAACGGATTGCACTGATGCCATCCTTCCACCCGATTTTTTTGCCTTCGGCATAGGTGCGTCCGTGATAGGAAACGGCCACCTCGTAGATACGGACATTTGTTCTAGCCACCTTGGCAGTAATCTCAGGCTCAAAACCGAACCGGTTTTCCTCGATCGTAATACTCTGGATGATCTCCCGCCTGAAGACCTTGTAGCAGGTCTCCATGTCGGTGAGATTCAGATTGGTGAACATATTGGAGAGCAGGGTCAGGAACTGATTTCCAATGGAGTGCCAGAAATAGAGTACCCGATGAGCTTCCCCTCCGATAAAACGGGATCCGAAAACCACATCTGCTTTACCTGAGAGAATCGGCTTCAGAAGGATAGGATATTCCTCGGGTTCGTATTCGAGATCGGCGTCCTGAATAATCACGTAGGGAGCAGTGGCGTGTGAAATCCCTGTGCGGAGAGCGGCTCCCTTCCCTTGATTCACGGCATGCTCGAAGACCTTCATCTTGGGAAAGCTCTTGGCCAGTTCGCGGAGCACATCTCCCGTGCCGTCCTGAGAGGCATCATTGACGGTGATCAACTCGGCCACTTCCGCTTGTTCAAGCACCTTGCGAATAACCTCTTCGACGGTTTTAGCCTCGTTGTAGACCGGCATGATGACTGAGAGAGAGGGTGTGTTCATGGGAGGGATGACAGTTGGAATTTAGAAGATAGAGGATGGGGTTGAAGGGCAGTAAAAAGTGGAAAAGTTAAAGGTGGAAAAGTGCGAAAGGGGGCTGAAGGCTGAGTCAAGGGTCGAGGCATTTGCCGGAGGCGCAGAAGATGGGAACTGGGGGGATGCCACACTGCAAAGTCTCAACTGAGCCGTTCCTTGATGAGTCGGATGAGTTCCGCAGCTTGGCTTCTCAACTGGGGATAGTCTTCGCCCACTTCGGAGAGATCATCGCCCGGATAATGCTGGGCCCAAAATTGGGCGGTGAGATTTTCGCAAAGATCAGCATGTGCTTTGAACTCCTCGTCGTAGTGTACCGCATGATCGAGTAGCGTCAAAAGACTGTGGGTTTTACGCAGTTCCCAACCCCTACTGATCAGATATCCCTTGAGATATCTCTCGATGGACTCCTGGAGCAACTCGATGCAGCCTTAGAGTTCCACCTAAGGCGTGAAAAAGGGTGTCTGCGGCGGTCAGTCTCTCCTCAGCCAAGAGTAGCCAGTCCGAGGGATTGGTTTCGCTGGTTTTCATAGAAGGGACAATCCCTTCGTGACAATGGTGCGATAAAAGCCCCCGCCTTGAGCTAACCTACTCTCGTGATCGGCGGGAGAAACAACGAGTAACTCCAACGGTAGCGGATCGCCGCTCCATCTCAGATTTCTCCACGCCTTGAGAATGTCCCGCTTTTCCGAAATCGAACTTCCCTTGATGTCCTTGATGACCAGCAAGTCCACATCGCTATTGCTGTTAGGTTTTCCGTAAGCATAGGACCCGAAAAGCATGATCTTTTCGGGATGAAACCGATCAACCAGTACCTCCAGATATGGCAGTAAACGATCGGCTATCCTGTGCGCAGGATATAGGGGATCACGAAGAAGATCCTCACGGACCGATGTCTGAGCTACGGAATGGCTCATAGTTCAAAGTTAGACCAAGGGTTTTTCAAATGAAAGAAGAAGTTCGGAGGCGGGGCGTGGTCGAGAACCAAGGCTCTGGGAAGAGCCGCGGAAGACTACTGTAAGTAGCCCCGGAGGGGTGGCACCGCTTGCCGGGCGGCAAGTGCCATCAATCGAGGGGCGCCCCAGAGGGACGGAAGATGGGATATGGGATATGGGAGATTGGAGATGAGGCGAAGCTCGAGGGGCAGTAGAAGTGGAAAAGTTAAAGGTGGAAAAGTGCGAAAGGGGGCTGAAGGCTGAGTCGAGAGTCGAGGGGCAGGGGTCAGGATGTTTTTCTGAATATATCTGTCTCAAAGGGGTTCTCGGGGTGGATTGTGTCCACTTCGGTCCCGTAGGCCTCTCGAAATGCCCGCCCTGCGACCCGTCCGCGCGTCCATTTGACTTCAAAAGCTCGGAGGTTGCTTCCCTCTTTAATGACAAGATCGACTTCCGATTGTGAGCGGTTGCGCCAAAAATAGAGCTGCGATGGGAAACCGAGCAGGGCATTGCGCTTGGCGATCTCAGCGATCACCCAGTTCTCCCATAAGGCACCGATGTCGGGACGGAATTCCTCGGTCGAGTAGGCGTTGAGCAGGGCGTTGCGGATACCAGTATCCCAAAAAAAGACTTTCTGACTCTTGCTGATTTCCTTGCGTGGATTGGTACTGAATGAAGGCAGGCGAAAAATGACAAAGGTTTGCTCCAGAAGATCCAGATAGCGGTCTACCGTGGGCCTGGCCATGTGAAGTTGGGTGGCCAGTTCGTTCACCGAGACCTCCGAGCCAGCCTGATGAGCCAACAGAAGGAGTAGGCGCTTGATCAGATCGGGTGTCTTGACCAATCCGGCCTGGAGCACGTCTTTCCATAAGTAGTCGGAGCTGAGTTCACGCAACAACTCGACTGGCTCACCGCTCGTGACAATGCCGGGGTAACTGCCAAATGCCAGTCGCTGCATCAGGAAGGCCTGAAGTTGTGGTGCAAAGTGGCGGCACAAGTGTTCGGATGCAGCGCCATCCTGTGCCCATTCCTGGGTACCCAGCGTCTCGGCAAAGAGCATGGGAGGAAGCACGAGTTTCCGGTTACGTCCGGTGAGGCTCTCCGCCGCCTGGTCGAGTAGATCCAGCGAGAAGGAACCGAGCAGGAGGAATTTTGCGGGCACCCCCTCGTCATACCATCCCTTGATGATCCGGGAGGTCTCTGGCAATCGCTGTGCCTCATCAATAACAAGTACCGACGGGTTGCCCAGGGACTGGATCCCATCCTTAGGGGCCATGGCCGCCGCGGCTTGAAACCGGGCCTTGTCCACCTCGATATCAAAATTCAAGAAAACCGCAGATCTTCCCTGAAGGAGATGCTTGACCAGGGTGGTCTTGCCGACTTGGCGGGCTCCGAGAATGATCCCAACCTTGTCTCCCTCAAGAATGTTCTTTAACAAGGTCTCAGCTGATCTTTTCAGATACATATACTATTCACTATAGTATGTTATTTTGTACATAGCAAGTTGCAGTATGATTGATTCTGCTGACTCGCCGAAGGCGTAAGAGATTTAAGATGGAAGATGGGGGTTGAAGGGCAGTAAAAAGTGGGAAAGTTAAAGGTGGAAAAGTGCGAAAGGGGGCTGAAGGCTGAGTCTAGAGTCGAGAAGAAGGGGAACAAGAATAAGGAAAACTCGGAAATAACTTTCCTACTTTCCTACTTTCCTACTTTCCCACTTTTTACAGCTTCCCCTTCAGTCTCTCAAACTCCGCAAGTGCCATCCCTACCACCTGATCCATGTTGTAGTAGCGGTAGGTGGCTAGCCTGCCGACAAAACTGACATTTCCTAATTTCTCTCCCTTTTCCGCATACTGCTTGTAGAGAGCCGCTGACTCAGGGGTGGGGATGGGGTAGTAGGCTTCCTTCCCGGGGGCGTAGTCATCGGGGTACTCGCGGACGATGGTGGTATTGGGCGTCTTCTGGCCGGTGGCATGCTTGATCTCGACGATGCGGGTAAACTCCTCGTCATTGGGGTAGTTCACCTGCATGGCAGGCTGCCAGAAACCAGGCTTGCCGGAGATCGCTTCACGATCCTTGAGTGCATCCGGACCGAAGGATTCGTTCTCGAAACGGAGCGAGCGGTAGGGAAGAGCGCCAAAACAAAAGTCGAAGTACTCGTCGATGGGACCCGTGTAGATCAGGTGGTCGTGAGGGATCTTCTCAATGACATCACGGTAATCGGTATTTAGGGTGAGTTCGACACTCGGAGATGATTCCAGCATACGCTCAAACATCCGATGATAACCCTCCTTGGGGAGTGCCTGAAATTCCTCTCTCAGGTAGCGGTCGTCCCGATTCGTGCGGATGGGGATCCTACCGCAAACCGAGGCGTCGAGATCCTTGGGATCTTTCTTCCACTGCTTGAGGGTGTAGTTCTTGAAGAACTTCTTATAAAGCTCCCAGCCTACCTGGGAGACGATGACCTCTTCCGAGTTGGCGGGATTCTCAATTGGAACCCTTTTGGATGCCAACCAGTCCTCGAACTCCTCGCTGGTGCTCTCCCGCCCGAGGAACTGCTCGAAGGTATTGAGATTGATCGGGAAGTTCCAGTACCTCCCATCGGAGTAGCTGAGGATCTTGTAGTCAACGGGATGCCACTCGGTGAATTGCGAGAGATACTCCACAATACGCGGTGCATTCGTCCGGAAGTAGTGGGGCCCGTACTTGTGAACAAGCACTCCCGCCGCATCATACTCATCCTGTGCATTGCCCCCAATATGCCCCCGCTTCTCAATAATGGTGCAGCGGGCGCCGAGCTGGCTAGAGAGGCGCTCGGCAAGGGTGAGGCCGGCAAAGCCGGCGCCGATGATTAAAAAATGTTTTTTCATTTTTTAGGAGATTGAAGATAGAAGATTGGAGATGGGATCAGCGCCAGAGGCGCGAATATTGGAGATTGGATATAGTAGATGGAGAAAGGCTCATGTCTCCCTGATCTTTTATCTTCCAACTTCAATATCCTATGCCGTAGGGGCATCTATCTTGGCGTAGCTCTACGGCGGGTGCTCGCAATAAGGCCGGAAATCAGCTTTCCCGTTGTGATGACCTTCGATTTTGTAATTGGGATCAAGTTATTGAGATGGGGGTAAGTATCCTCAATCACATAAAGAAGGGATCTGACTTCGCCGGCAGATGCTCTAGCAATGTTATAAAAATGCGCCTTTTCAACTGCCCCCACTCTCTCAAAACCTTCTGCAATATTCGACATGGTGGAAACTGCAGCACGTTGAATCTGATCTCTTAATCCATAATCCTTCAAAAGGTCATTATCCCTCGTCATTCCATAAACGGCTTTAACTAATTCGCGAGCGCTTTGCCAGGCGGCAAGATCTTCAAAACTCATTCCCATCTTCTATATCCTATTTTCTAACTTCCAGCGTGCCGCTTCGCGGCATGCTGCCGCCCTTGGCCGTTGGGTTTCCCCTTTGGCTATTTCGGATTTGAATTGTTGTGATGCCAACCATGTGGTGGCGCTTTCCCTAACCTACTTCACCCACCGAGAAACTTTCTGACTAGCGGAAGGAAGGTCTTGGCCCTGCGGTGCCACTTGGAAGCTCGTTCCAGTCGGATTCCCAGCTCATCACGGGAATCCTTGGGGATTGAGGAAAGCTTTTGCTTGAGCGTCTCGATCCTCTCGGCGGAGTTGCCAATCTTAGGCAGGAGCTGCTGCTCAAGAAACATCGCCACAAAAGGGCGTAGCTCGAGCTTGGCCTCGTACCGGGTGACGCGTTCACCCTCCTCTTTTCTAGGCGTGATGGCCTGCATATCCACAAGCTGCCGGAGTCCTTGGCTAGCCGTTCCGACGCTGATCCCTAGGCGCTCGACAATCTCTTCCATCGAGAGAGGCTCAGGTGCGGCGAAGAGGAGTCCGTAGATGGATCCCAGCGATGAGGGATTGCCAAAAAGATCAGCCAAATCAGCAAAGATGCCCGCCATTTCCCTCTGAATGGACAACAAGGAGGCGTCAGTCTCTGGGGCTTCAGTATTGGTGATAACCGCCGAGTTCATGGGTACAAGAAAGCAGAAAAATCCGGGAATTCAATTCAAAATGAAATGAAACTATTTAAAAATCATCTCTTTCTATGAAGAAGCTCATCCGTTAATCCGAGAGGATGTGGCATCTCTCGCTCCCTTGGTGGGAATTCGTCCTTCGCGGGCTGATCGTATCCCCCCAAGTTCTGCTCCATAACGGGAAGATCTATGAGAAATCACTTCATGATGCCCAACTCTCCCGGGATGAGTTGATGTCGGCCTTGCGCTCTGAGGGCTTCTCCAACTTTGGAGATGTGCGGGCGGCGATTCTGGAAAACGATGGTTCCATCAGTGTGATTCCCCACCATAATCGACCCTCATGAGCCTTCACTCCCCCTTCCCGCTTATTCGTTTCATGCGCAACGAGTGGGTTCTCTTCACGAGCTACGGGACCATGATTGCGTTCCTGACGCTTGGGAAAGCATGGCTCGGAACCAATCCCGGCCTCGGTTTCGGCTGGGTTCTTTTTCTCTGGCTCTTCGCCGCGATGCTCTCTTCCTCATTTGCCGTGGTGCGCCATGCGGATCACCTGGCAGAGAGACTCAAGGAGCCCCTAGGCACGCTGATCCTAACACTCGCAGTCACGAGCATCGAGGTGATGATGATCTCGGCCCTGATGCTCAATGGTGATAATCCCGCGCTGGCCCGAGATACGATGTTCTCCGTGGTGATGGTGGTCCTCGGCGGCCTGCTTGGGTTGGCGCTCCTGATAGGAGGTCTGAAATTCGGAGAGCAGAACTTTAACCTGAAGGGAGTGAATTCCTTTCTAGGTCTTATTCTGCCGCTCTCGCTGCTCTGCCTTGTTCTTCCCAATTTTACCAAGACAGGTGGTCTCGGGATGTTTTCCCCGCTTCATGCCATCTGCTTGATGCTACTGTCGCTGACGATTTACGGAGTCTTTCTGGCCGTACAAACCAGCAGGCACCGGGAGTTCTTTAACGAAGCGGGATGGAATCCCTCGGATTCCGAGTCCGAGGAACCCAAGGGCTCGATTGGCAAGGCATCGCTCCTGCTTATCCTGCATCTCATCCCGATCGTTCTGCTCTCCAAACAGATGGCCCATCTGCTGGATTACCGGGTTCATCAAGGGGGCCTTCCCCTCGAACTAGTCGGCCTCATCGTGGCGATCCTGATTCTGGCACCCGAGGGCCTGGCCGCTATTCAGTCAGCATCGCGGAACCAAATGCAGCGCTCGGTGAATGTGTTGCTCGGATCCGTCCTAGCAACGATCAGCCTCACCGTCCCGGCGGCAATGGCCATCAGCCTGATCTACGGCAAGCCGCTGCTCCTCGGACTCTCACCCACTTACACGACACTGCTAGCCGTGACACTGGGGAGCTGTGTTGTCACCTTCGGCCAGGGACAGACGAATATCCTGCAGGGATTCGTCCATCTCCTCCTCTTCGTCGCCTACATCGTGCTGATGTTTGACTAACCGAACCCAAAGGGTTCGGAGTAAAAAGTATTAAAGTCTGAAAGTCTGAAGGTTGAAAAGCACCTCTTCGCGGATATCCCCAGGACCTTCTTACTTTTTCACCTTCACACCTTCCTACTCAGTCACCATTCGCTTCGCGGCGAATGGTGACTGAGACCCACTCTGTGTTCGGAAGGATGAACTTGCGAATGGTGACTTCGACCCAGCGCAGGCTGAACTCGCTGAGCAACGCCTCGGCCAACTCATCGGCAAGCGTCTCGATCAGCTTGCGGGGACGTGCTACGGAAATCTCTGCAACTCTCAGACTCAACGCATGGTAGTCGACCGTCCGGGTGATGTCGTCATGGAGTGACTCGGGTTGGGCTAGCGCCGCAAACCGCAAGTCGATCAGAAGGCGTTGGGCGGCCGCTCGCTCCTCCTCCGGCACACCCACACGAGCTAAGACTTCCAGTCCCTGGATAACAATGATGCGTTCCGTACTCATGGCTCTCTTAGAGAATGAATTTGATATCCCGGATCACCTTCTCTCCAAACTGCTCCCGGAGCTTTGCAATAATCTGAGGTTTCCAGGTGCGGTCGAGTTCGTAGCGAACACTCGGTTGAATAACACGGATCATGAGAGTACCCGCGACTAAACGCTCCGGCTGGGAGTGCTTGGCAATGAACTCCCCCACGATGCCGACCCAGGCCGCCGTGATATCAGCCTCCCTGATGCGAACATCGAGTCCGAGCTTGGGGAGAAGCTTCCCGAGCACATCCCCGATGGAAGTCGCCCGGTCCGGGCGGGCATCTTCAGGGAGCCCTCTCCACTCAAATGTCACCCTCTTGGCTGGTGACCACTTCTGGGGATAGCGACTGCCCGTATCACCTGCACCATGTCGAGGTGCGGCCATCAGTTTTGCTGATTAGGCGTCGTTGCCGATCGCCTCGACGGGACAGCCTTCCATCGCTTCCGTGCAGAGAGCCACCTCTTCGGAAGTCTCTGGCTGCTTGAAGACATAGGAGTGACCTCCATCCTCGTTGCGCTTGAAGTTGGCGGGAGCCGTCTCGCGGCAAAGATCGCAGTCGATGCACTGGTCATCGCAGTAGTAAGCGCCTGCGACATTCTCGGGATACTTGTTGGATACGTCAGCCATAGTGAGAAAAGGTTAAAAGCGCCTGACCCGATTGCAACGGTTTTTTCGCGACGCGTTGCCAAAACCTGCGGATTTGTCAGAATCCTCCCATGAGCGACTCCCTCACTTCCCTTGCCCCGATCCTTCCAACCGAAGGGCGTCATGTCCTCCATCTCTTCTACAGTATGGAGCAGAAGCCCTGGAGCTACCTTGAGGCCTCTGAACGGCGCAAGAGGCGCGACGGATTGGCAAAGATCGTCAGGGAGATCCAAGCCCTCCCCGAGACACAACTTCTCCCTTACAGTGTCGTGGGCCCGAAGGCCGATCTCGGATTCATGCTGGTGACTCCGGATCTCCAGGTAGCCGACCGCTGCTCCAAACTGCTCGGCGAGGGACTCGGGGCCGGAATGCTGACTCCTACCTTCTCCTACTTCTCAATGACCGAGCGCAGCGAGTACATGACCTCCGAAGCGGAATACAGCGCCGAACTCAAGGCTGAGGGGATCGACCCGGAGACCCCTGAGTTCACGACCAAGATTGCCGAGTTCCATGACCGCATGGAGAAGTACATGCGTCGCCGTGTGATTCCTGAGCTTCCCGATGCACAGGAGTGGCCGGTCTTCTCCTTCTACCCGATGTCGAAGCGCCGTCTGCCTCAGCTGAATTGGTACGGCCTACCCTTTGAGGACCGGAAGCGACTCATGGCGGGCCATGCCAAAATCGGGCGGACCTACTCGGGACGCGTTCTTCAGCTCATCACCGGCTCGACCGGTCTGGATGATATGGAATGGGGAGTCACCCTCTTTGCAAAGACAACCAGCGAGATCAAGGCGATCGTCTACGAGATGCGCTTTGACGTGGTGAGCTCTCACTACGCGGAGTTCGGCGAGTTCTTCATCGGGATCCGGATGGACATTCCCGATCTCTGCAACCGGCTGAATCTGTGACCTTATCTACCCAGAACTCGACTCTGGATTCTGATCTGGCCGCAAAGGAAGTCCTCCTTGAGGGGATTCTCTCTCAGCATGCTCCCCTGCTGATTGCCTATTCGGGAGGCGTCGACAGCACATTGCTACTGGCAATCGCCCATCGAACGCTGGGCAATCAAGTCACCGCCATCATCGCCGACTCGCCCAGCCTGCCCCGTGCCTCGTTGAATGAAGCCGTCCGGGTAGCGAAGGAAATAGGCGCTCAACTTGAGTTGGTAGCCACCACGGAGCTGGAGGATCCACGCTATGCGGAGAATCCGATGAACCGTTGCTACTTCTGCAAAGCCGAGCTCTTCACGCGGATGGATCAGGTGGCCCGGGAGCGGGGATTCGTTGCGATCGCGTACGGGGAGAATGCCGACGACCCTGCCCATCTAAGGCCGGGCTCGCAGGCGGCGGCCGAGTTCTCCGTGATCGCCCCACTAAAAGAGGCGGGTCTCACCAAGGCCGATGTCCGTGCACTCTCCCGGAAGCTAGATTTACCGACCGCTGATGCACCGGCCCAGCCGTGTCTTAGCTCGCGCATCCCTCATGGCACACGAGTGACCAGTGAGGCGCTCGATTATGTGGAACGGGGTGAGGCGATCGTCCGTCAGTTCGGATTCAAGGTCTTCCGCGTCCGCTACGTGCCGCCGGATGGAATGGAGGGAATTGATCGTCCGGGCGCCAAGGTGCAGGTATCCCAAGAGGAAATGCCGCAACTTGAATCAACGCGCTCCACACTCATCGCCGCCCTCTCGGCGAGCGGCTTCAGTAGGGTCGAGATCGATCCAACTCCGCTACAAAGGTAGCGAAGGAAGGGGTTTAGACTGAAGGCTGTTAGACTTTTAGGTCAGAAGTTCCCCTTGCGATCTCCTGAGCTGCACCCCATTTCCTATTCCCCATTACCCATTCCCCACCCAGTTTCCGTTATCCACATCGTCTCTCCGAATTCGGAGAGGATCCCCTGCTTTAGATCTGCAATTTCCTCGGAGGAGGTTTGTGGAGATAGCATCGCCACCATCGTGGAACCGGATCCTGTCATGAAGGCTGACTCGACGCCGAGTTGCTGACGCAGCCAGGTTTTCATGACCGGCAGGAGGAGATACTTGTGAAAGACCGGGGCCTCGAGATCGTTCACAATTTCCAGACCACCGAGGAATTGTTTCTCGGGCTGATCTGGCAGTTTTCCTGATTCCTTCAGCTCGGCATAGCGTTTGTAGGCCCATGCGGTCGGCACTGGGAAGGGTGGCTTGATGAGCAGGAGAGTTCGCTGGGGAATAGCGGAAGCCATTTCCAAAATCTCACCCCTCCCCCGGCACCAGGCTGGGCCACTACCCAAGAAGAACGGGATATCGGAGCCAAGAGTCGCGGCGATCTGATGGAGCTCTTCATCAACCAGCGGGTGATCGAAGAGTTCGTTCAGTCCTTTCAGCACAGCGGCGGCATCACTGCTACCCCCACCCAATCCCGCCCCATGAGGTATTCTCTTAAGCAGCGTGATGGCGATCCCATGATCGAGTCCCGTAGCGGTACGGAAGGCCTCGGCAGCTTTCACGCAAAGATTCTCGGCTCCTGTGGGGAGTTCGGGATCATTGCAGGTCAGGGTAATTCCGTGTCCCGTTCCATGGGAGACCTCGATAGCATCGGCCAGACCAATGGGAGCCATGAGTGTCTCCAGTTCATGAAAGCCGTCAGCCCTCTTCCCAAGGATGCGGAGAGAAAGGTTGATCTTGGCCGGAGCCACGAGTGAGATGGTCTGAGTCACGTTACGTTATTAAGAACCTTGGAACCCACTCATCGTGTGAAACTACCGTCCCGACCCCAAGACAAAATCATCATCGCTCTCGATGTTCCCGATACGGATAGAGCCCTGAGACTCATCGATTCCATAGCCGATCACGGCGAACCGCCAGCACTCTGCAAGATCGGTCTGGAGCTCTTCACGGCTGAGGGCCCCTCCGTGGTCAAGGCGGTAAAGGCGCGCGGGTGCGAGGTCTTTCTTGATCTGAAGATTCATGACATTCCGAACACCGTCGCCCATGCCATCCGCTCGGCGGCAGGCCTTGGTGTCGCCATGACTACAATCCATGCAGTGGGTGGACCCGTCATGATGGAGGCCGCCACAAAGGCAGTAGAGGCTTCAGGAAATAGCGATTTACTAATCTTAGCCGTGACCGTCCTCACTAGCATGGACTCCGACCAACTCTCCTCCACGGGCATCAATGTGGAACCAAAGGAGCAGGTTCTCCGTCTTGCAGGACTCGCCGCAAAGGCTGGCATCGGAGGCATTGTCTGCAGTCCCCTGGAGATCTCGGCAATTCGTGAATCCTTTGATGAAAAACTCCGGATCGTCACTCCAGGTGTCCGTCCCATCTGGGCCGCTGCAGGAGATCAGAAGCGGGTCATGACCCCTGCTGAAGCCGTTGCAGCAGGTTCCGACTGGCTCGTGATCGGCCGCCCAATCACAGCCTCAGAGAATCCCAAGGAAGCTTACGCCAAGGTGGTTGCGGAGCTGAGCTAACAACTTGGTCTATAAAAAATCCTCAACTCCTCTCCCTCCATGAAACTTTCAGGTCTTGAGTCAGTTTTTCGCTCACTCAACGGAGCGAACATACAATATCTGATTGTTGGGGGGGTCGCAGTGAATGCCCATGGTTACGGCCGTAGCACCTACGATGTAGACATCGTTCTCGCGATGGATCCCGTCAATATAATCAGGACTTTCGCCGTGCTCGGTGAGGCGGGGTACGCCCCAGTGGTTCCCGTCACCCCCGAAGAATTTGCTGACCGGGATTCCCGGGAACGCTGGCGCAGGGAAAAAGGAATGGTTGTTCTACCAATGACCTCCGACCTCCTCCCTGATGCGCCGCTGGATCTGTTTGTGGCGGAGCCATTCGTGTTTTCCGAAGAATACGACTCTGCATTGTGGCTGGAACTGGCACCAGGCCTCAGTATCCCCGTGATCCGTCTGGAAACCCTCCTCACCATGAAGAGGTCCTCGGGGCGCCCCAAGGACCTTGCGGATCTTGACGAACTCAACCTACTTTATGGAAAACCCTCGAGCTATGACGAAGAACAATCGTGAGGACGGGGTCGACTGGAGCCTGACTACTCGGAAGGGTAGCCGACTACGCCAGCACCGCGAGTTCTTGGCCCTACCATTCCGCAGGAAGATGGAACTGCTCGAAGAGCTGTGTGACCGAGCTGGAAAACTCAGTAATCTCTCGGAAATGCGGAAAAAGATCTCTCTTTTAGAAGGCATCGCCCGAGGTGAGAAAGCCGTTCAAGAGGGAAGAACTCTCTCCAACACAGATGCTAGAAAGCGGATGAAACGATGGCTGGCTTAGGGAATGTCTCCCTGAGCGTTATCTGGACTGAGCCCGCGCTGGCGGATCTGGATCAGATCGCCGATTACATAGACCTGGATAAGCTCGATGCTGTAAAACGACTGGTCCATAGAGTTTTTGAATCGGTGGAGAGACTCGCTGACTTTCCTGAGTCAGGCTCCTGTCACAAGGAATTGCGCGGAACCACTTACAGACACCTGGTGATTCCTCCCCTCCGTATTTTTTACCGACTTCAGGGTAACCAAATCTTCATCATCTACGTCATGCAGGGAGAAAGACTCATTCACTTGGACGAATTAACTGGACGGGAAAAATGATCTCTTTCGGCTGGCTGGAAATCGATCGCCTCAATACGGCCATAGGCGATGCGAAAGCGGCTTCTGAACACGTCGTCGCGGAGGTTCCGGAAGGTTGACAGCAAAACGTCCGGTAATTTTCACTCAACTCTTGATGCCTACTACGCCTCCCGATTCGCTTGCTAACTCTCTGAAGCAGATCTTCGGATTTGATACATTCCGCCCACTTCAGCGGGAGATCATGGAGGAGATTCTTGCAGGCAGGGATGCCTTTGCCCTTCTGCCGACAGGGGGAGGAAAATCTCTCTGCTTTCAGATTCCGGGACTCCTCCTGCCAAGACTTACCGTTGTCGTCTCTCCCCTCATTGCCCTGATGAAGGACCAGGTCGATTCCCTCCATGCGGCGGGCGTCGCGGCGACCTATCTGAACTCTTCGCTCACTGCGGCGGAGTCGAGCGCACGCCTTAGAGGTCTTCATGCCGGCCAATACAAGTTGCTCTACCTTGCCCCGGAGCGCCTGATGCTCTCCGGCGTCCTGGAGGATCTTCAGCGTTGGGGCGTCAGCCTGCTAGCCATCGATGAGGCCCACTGCATCAGTGAGTGGGGCCACGATTTCCGGCCCGAATACAGGCAGATAGCCGCACTGCGTAATCTCTTCCCAAAAACACCTCTCCTTGCCCTAACCGCCACCGCGACACCGCGCGTCCGGGAAGATATCGTAACGCAACTCCGGCTTGAGAAGGCTCGCCGCTTTGTGGCCAGCTTCAACCGGCCAAATCTCACCTACCGGGTTGAGGCGAAGTCGAAGTCATACGAAAAAGTTAGATTCTTTATCAAGTCCCGCCGCAGTGAAGCCGGTATTATATACTGCCAGAGCCGCAAAGGGGCCGAAGAACTGGCCAGCAAACTGGCCGACGACGGCATCCCTGCGCTCCCCTACCACGCGGGACTCACCACGACAGAGCGGGCGAAGAATCAAGAGCTTTTCCTGCGAGATAAGACAAATGTGATTTGCGCCACCATCGCCTTTGGCATGGGGATAAACAAATCGAACGTCCGCTTCGTGATCCATTACGATCTACCTAAAAATATCGAGGGCTACTATCAGGAGACGGGACGCGCGGGGCGCGACGGTCTTCCCTCCGAGTGCCTCCTGCTTTACAGCTCCGGTGATGCTGTCAAACAGCGCCGCTTTATCGACGAAAAAACCGATCCCGAGGAACGAAGGATCGCGCTTGAGCAACTCCAGCAGATCCTCCACTACGCCGAGGCTGAGCAGTGTAGACGCTCCACTCTCTTGGATTATTTCGGTGAGACAGGTAGCGAGGGAAACTGTGGCGGCTGCGATAACTGCATCCTGCCCCGTGAACCGTATCCCGGCGACGGAGGAACACTCCTCGCTCAGAAATTACTCTCCTGCGTTTTGCGCATCCGGCAGGCGACAGGGTTCTCTGTCGGCATGGCCCACATTGCCGAGGTCCTGGTCGGAGCGAAAACTGAGAAGATCATCCGCTGGCACCATGATCAGCTTTCTACCTACGGCATAGGCAGGGACATCGACCGTCGCCAGTGGCAAGAAATAGGACGCCAACTCCTTCGCATGGGGATCCTACAACAGCAATCAACCAGTAGTGGCTTTGCCACCATCGAATTGAGTTCCGAAGGAATGGCCATCCTGAGAGATCGCCGTCAGATCCGCCTTACCAAACCCATCACGCCAAGCACTGAAGCAACACGGACTCCCTCAAGGGCGTTAGACCGGGGTGATATCGTCTGCGACGAGCAACTCTTTAACGCGCTCCGAACCCTCCGACGTACACTCGCCGACGAGCGGAATGTGCCCGCCTACGTCATCTTCTCGGATGTGACCCTCCGGCTCATGGCCCGAGAGCAGCCAAGCACTCTCGAACTGATGTCCTCGATCAGCGGCATCGGTCAGAAAAAGCTCTCCGAATTCGGCGAGACCTTTATCTCAGCCATCAGGGATCATCTGGCCGAACGTAAATAACCCTCACCAAACGGTACGGGGTGTCGCCACACCCGAAGCATTCTCAACAAACAGCCCTTTCGTTACCCCTCCATCAGCTTCGGAATAGCCACTTCAAAGGTCTCATTCAGCGAAGAAACCGACCAGCTGTAGGAATTTGCTCCCGTCTTGATGGAAAGGTCTGCCTTGGCCGTAACCTCGCCGATCTTTCGGAAGGGGACACCTGTGGCGGATAGTTCCTTCTCAAGAGCAGAAGCATCGGAGGACTTCACCGAGATGACGATACGCCCCTGGGTCTCGTTGAAAAGGACGACGTCGGGACGCTGGTCGGCAGATCCAAGATCGATGGAAGCGCCCAGTGAATTGCCGAAACAGGACTCCGCGATGGCCACGCCAAGACCGCCCTCGGAGCAGTCGTGGGCACTCTGGACAAGCCCCTTGCGAATGACTCCGAGTAGGGCGTTGTGGATGGCAATTTCCTTAGCGAAGTCCATCGCTGGAGGGGCACCCTCCTTGCGGCCATGAATGGCCAAGAGATAATGGGAGGCACCAAGCTCACTGCCGGTCTCACCGATCAGGAAGATCTGGTTACCGGCCTCCTTGAAGGCCTGGGTGGTAATGTGTGCGGCATCGGCGATGGTTCCCACCATGGAGATGGTTGGGGTTGGATCGATCGCCCCTGCGGGGCTCTCGTTGTAGAGGCTGACGTTGCCGCCCGTGACCGGCACACCAAATGCACGGCACCCTTCAGAGATTCCCTCCACGGCGGCGCGGAGTTGGTAGAAGTTCTCGGGCTTGTGCGGATTGCCGAAATTCAGGTTGTCGGTGACGCCGATCGGCACAGCACCGGAGCAGGCAAGGTTACGGGCACACTCTGCGACAGCAATACGTGCTCCGACACCCGGATCGAGTTTGCAATAGATGGCATTGCAGTCGGTAGCGGCCGCCAAGATCTTGTTCGCCTCGCGTACAATGAAGACCGCTGCATCGGAACCCGGAAGAACTGCGGTACCGGTGCGGACCATGTGGTCGTACTGGCGCCAGACCCAGCGCTTGCTGGCGATGCTGGGATGAGCGAGAAGCTTCGGCAGAGCAGTCTCGGGATCAGCTTGGGGCACCGTGGCCAAATCAAGCTGGGCAGGTGGCGTGAACGGAGCGGCCTCGCGGGAATAGAGCGGGCCGTCATCGGCCAGCGCCCGGGCAGGGACATTCACCACGACATCGTTCCCGTTGTGGACGCGCATCATGCCGTCGTCGGTGACCTTGCCGATCTCGGCATAGGGCAGATCCCACTTCTCGAAAATCTGTTTCACAATGGCCTCCTGGCCCTTTTTGACGATGACGAGCATGCGCTCCTGAGATTCGCTTAGGAGAACCTCATAGGGGGTCTGACCCTTGGCGCGCTGAGGCACCAGCTGAATATCGATCTCCACACCAGTACCTCCGCGGCTGGCGGTCTCGCAGGTGGAGCAGGTGAGTCCCGCCGCACCCATGTCCTGGATGCCGGCGACGCAATCGGTGGCAAGGAGCTCGAGGCAAGCCTCAAGCAAAAGCTTCTCACGGAAGGGATCGCCAACCTGGACGGCAGGACGATCAGCCTTTGATTCCTCAGTCAGTTCGCGGGAGGCGAAGGCGGCGCCAGCCAGACCATCACGGCCGGTCTCAGCGCCAACATAGAAGACAGGATTTCCCACACCCTCGGCTGCTCCGCGAGCTATCTGCTCGTGACGCAGGATGCCAAGACAGAAGGCATTCACCAGCGGGTTACCGCTATAGCTCTCATCGAAATAAACCTCACCGGCGATGGTCGGCAGACCGATGCAGTTGCCATAGTGGGCGATGCCGGCGACCACTCCCGCAAAGAGGCGTCGATTGGTCTTGGCCTGCTCCGAGTCCCCCTCGATGGGGCCGAAGCGGAGTGAATCCATGAGGAAAACGGGACGTGCTCCCATGGTGAAGATATCGCGGATGATACCACCGACTCCGGTGGCCGCACCCTGGAATGGCTCGATGGCGCTTGGGTGGTTATGACTCTCGATCTTGAAGGCGACGGCCCATCCATCCCCGATATCGATGACACCGGCATTTTCCTCGCCCGCCTTGACCAAGACGCTGGGTCCTGTGGTGGGAAACTTCCGAAGCTCGGGTCGGGAGTTCTTGTAGGAGCAGTGCTCGCTCCACATGACCGAGAAGACACCAAGCTCCTCGAAGCTGGGTTCGCGGCCGAGGATGGAAAGAACTTTCTCGTACTCTTCGGGAGAGAGTCCGTGCTTGGCGATAAGTTCTGGCGTGATAGCGGGATTGGACATGAGTGGAAGGCTATTAGACTGAAGACTGAGGACTGTCGGGAAAGTGGACCGTTAGGGTTCAGGCCTTGGCCTTTGTCACGGCCTCGATCATCGACTGGAAGATACCGCGCCCATCAATGCCACCCAGTATCGGATCACAGACGCGCTCCGGGTGGGGCATGAGGCCGAAGACATTCCGGCCGTGGCTACAGATACCGGCGATGTTGCCAAGGGAGCCATTGGGATTGGCTTCGGGAGTCACATTCCCCGAGGCATCGCAGTAGCGGACTAGGATCTGGTTATTGGCCTCGATCTGAGCCAGCGTCTCAGGGTCGGCAAAGTAGTTTCCCTCGCCATGAGCGATCGGGATGTCGAGCACCTGTCCCTGATGAAGCACGGAGGTGAAGGGAGAGTCCGTATTCTCGACACGCAGTTGAAGGCGCTCGCAGCGGAAGAGCAGGCCGTTGTTGCGCATCAGCGTGCCGGGCAGAAGCCCTGCTTCGCAAAGAATCTGGAAGCCATTGCAGATGCCGAGCACCAGAACGCCGGAATCGGCCGCGACACGGACGGCACCCATGATCGGGGAGAATCGCGCGATCGATCCGCAGCGAAGATAATCGCCGTAGGAGAAGCCGCCGGGGAGAACCACGGCATCATATCCGGCAAGGGAAGTTTCCTTGTGCCAGACGATCTCTGCCTGGACGCCGGAGAAAGAAGCAAGCGCAGCCTGGCAGTCGGTGTCGCAGTTCGAACCAGGAAACTGAATGACGGCAACCTTCATGATCGGCGCCATCGTCAGGAAAGAATCTCGAGCTTGTAATCCTCAACCACGGGATTGGAGAGGAGGTCGTGGCAGATCTCGTGGAGTTGTTTCTCGTCAGCACCATCGACCTCGATCTCGATCGATTTCCCGATGCGGACGGAGCGAACTCCCTTGAGGCCAAGATGCTCCATGGCTTGACCGGTAGCGACTCCGGCTGGATCGAGGATGGCGGGTTTTGGCATGACGGTAACGACGGCTTTCATGAGCTAAGGAAAATCGGGCCAACCGGCTAAGCGGACAAGCCAAAATGGAAAAAAGCTCTATTTTTAGAACGTACTGGTCGAAACGGCTCTCAAAAACCCAAAGGACTCCGGTTGACTTCAGGTGATGCATCCTGAAAGGTAAGTTCATGATTCATATCACGGAGTCGGCGGCGAAACAGCTCAAGGAGCTAGCCTCTGAAAAAGGCAACTCAGGGCTTCGGCTCGCTGTGGAAAAAGGGGGGTGTGCCGGCCTACAATACGCCATGAGTCTGGGTGGCCCCCTGCCGGGTGACGAAGTGACCGAACAGAACGGCGCCGTGGTGGCCATCGATCCGGAGAGCAGCGAACAACTCGATGGCTGTACTATCGACTATGTCGACGAACTCACGGGCGCGGGTTTCCGGGTGATCAACCCGCATGCTTCACGGAGCTGCGGCTGCGGCACCTCGTTCGAGCCAGCACCTCAAGAAAAACCTCTGTAAGCTCAGGAGGGATTTCCCTGTTTTCGGTTGCCACCCATCGAGAGCCTCGCTCTTCTTAAGTGATTCATGTCAGGCAAGCGCTATTACGGATATCAAGGAGGGTCGGGGCACCGCAGGGGAGCCGGAGCGAAGGACGGACTCTTCGGATGGACCGTCTTCATCTTCCTCCTGCTCGGATTCGTCTTTCTCTGCTGGATGGGAAGCTACTACATCTTCGCCAATCCCGAAAAAGCGGCCAATTACCGGTTGCTCATCCGGATGCACAAGATCGAGCCTCCCGTCAGATTTGAGATCACGGGGGCGCCACGTGGTGAATTCCTAAAACCGGGCCAGCTCCTCGAGAGATTCGGATCGATGACCACCTCGGAAATCCGCAGGGCCAATTCGAACCTGCTCCGCCACTTCATCCGCAACTATCATCAGGTTCGCGAACTTGTTCCCTATGCCGTCGGCACCTATCGAGTGCTCGGGACCTTGCCGCTGACGGACGAGACATTCTGCAAACCGGGCTTAGTCGTCCTGCTCCAGGCAGTGGAACAGCCCGAGGTGCTTCTGGAACAACCCTTCACAGCTCAAGAGAAGGACCTCCCCGGACTCAAGCGATCTCTGGTAACGGGCCAGCAGATCAAACTCGAGAAGCCTCTCGATCTCTCGGCTGTCGTTCATATCGAGCGGCTTTCGGAAAATAAAATCCTGCTGACAACGATGCCTCTGCTCTACGGCACCTATGGTGCGGCCAAGGGTGAGGCCAGCTTTTCACTGGAACCTCCGGAGGGACTGAATCTGGAAGCGGGATTGCCGATTATCTCGCCGGACAACATCGCCAAACTCTCGGGCGGAAAGATCACCGGTGACAAAGGGCTGGAGGGCAAGAATGGAGAAAAACTATCAGGCCACCTAAGCAGAATCGCTGAGGAAATGGCGACGCCCACTCCCGAACCCAGGATTGCGAAGGCTATTCCAGTCAAGCAGTCCCGCTCTGTCGAAGAAGCCACCACCCCGATCGCACGTGCTATTCCCGTGAATGAACCGGCCGTATTACCGGCTATCCCCGTCAGCACGCCGATAGGAGCTGACTCCTCCACAGTAGTACCTAGGGCCATACCTGTGGGAACACCGCTACCGATCCCAACCCCGATCAGCACGCCGATCGCCACGCCTATTTCCACGCCAGTACCCAATGCATCACCGAAACCAAGCGCCATCCCGTTAGTACCGCTTCCGACAAACGCTGCTACGATGACAACGACCAACCCACCCGTTGCCACCACTCCTTCAGAAATATGGCCTGTATTTGAGCCTGGGAAAATGCCGCGTGGCCGCCTCGTGGAATCCTCGGATGTGCAAGATATCGCCTCCCGAGGTGTCGGCGGAGAGCGTCATTACCTCAAGGGGCACTTTGCCGTCACGGCCTCGGGCAATGGACGCGCGGTGCTCCGTCCGCAGGGGGCCATCGCCGGAGTTCCTCTTGGGCCTAATGCGAAGGTGCGTGTGATCGTGGATTTCCCTGCAGGTGCGACTCCTCCGGCTGAAGGGAATGTGATTTCCAGAGAAAGCCTTCGACCTTTCCAGATCACCTCTGTGAAACGCGGGGATGACGGACAGATCAACATCTACGCCCGCGAGATCACGCGAGGGCAGTGACCGAGCGGCCAAGGCCGCGAGGGATAAGTCATGGCCACAGAATGCACAAGAGGCACAGAAAAAAGCTCCAGAGAGAGATGGTTTCACCAATCAACGACTCCCCGTCCTTAATGGCTTTCTGAAGCTCTGCTCAAGCAACCAGTCCATCGCACTATTCCATCACTAGATAGGCGTTGATAACTTCGATTCCACCCTTTGAGCTTTTTGTGCTTTTTGTGGCTAAACCTTCTCTGAAACTGCTCTAATCTTGGAGCCTCGCTCCTCTTCATGAACTCAGAACTTCAGGTTTCAAGTTTCAGCCTTCAGGTTTCCCCAACGCCGCTCCTTCAAGTCATCCACCAGGAGATATCCGAGGCCGGCGGAGCCATCCCGTTCCGCCGGTTCATGGAGCTGGCACTCTATCATCAAGAGCACGGCTACTATGGCTCAGGTCGGGCTAGGGTCGGAAAAGAAGGGGACTTCTTCACAAGCGTCAGCGTCGGTAGCATCTACGGCCGTCTTCTTGCCTCAGTCTGTTGTGATGTCTGGGAGCGCCTTGGTAAACCCTCTGTGTTCACGATTGTCGAGCAGGGAGCCAATGACGGATCGATGGCAGCCGATATTCTAGGTTCCCTCAAAAATGATGATGAGGCTTTCTACAAAGCGGTTCGGTTCATGATCGTGGAGCCCTTTCCCGTGAATCGTGATATTCAGAAACAAAAGTTGGCGGGATTCACAAACGTCACTTGGGTGCCATCCCTGGAAGAGTTGCCGACGTTCACCGGCATCCACCTCTCCAATGAGTTGCTGGATGCCTTCCCTGTGGATTCCGTACGCTGGAACGGAAGCACCTGGGATGAGGAATGCGTGGCATACCATGAAGGGGCTCTGGTATGGACCACACGACCGATCCAGGATCCTGAACTTCAGACAGCGGCAACCAACCTACCGGCTTATCTTACCAAGGGCTTCCGTGCGGAGATCAACCGGGGCGTCCAACCGTGGCTCACAACTCTCCATAAGAGGCTAGAGCGCGGGGTCGTCCTCACCGTCGACTACGGTCAGGCGGGAGAGGATCGCTACGCACCCCATCGCGCCGATGGCACCCTGCTTGCATTTAAAAAACACGAGCGCTTCAACGATCCTCTCGGCGAACCGGGACTTCGCGATATCACAGCCCAGGTCGATTTCACAGCACTTGCCCGATCGTCACGTGAGGTCGGTTTTGAAATTCTCGGCTACAACGACCAGCACCACTTTCTTGTGGGAGCAGCCGAACCCTGGCTGCGCTCACTTGGCGATTTCACGGAACGAAGCGATGCGGCGAGACGGGATCTTGGGGCCCTCCAAGCACTCCTCAACCCCGGATCGATGGGTATGCAGTTCAAGGCAATTGCTCTTGGGAAAGACTTCCCTGCAGAGCCTCCCCTCGGCTGCTTCAAGTATCAGCGCCCGGGGATCGGCGTACTTTGAACTGAATGTATCGCGCGGAGGCGCAGAGGCGCGGAGTGGAATAAAAGAGGGCTAGCCCGGCCATTGATTCGCAGCCGTTACGGTTGAGGGAGATTTATTTAGAGGTTGATAATTTTTTATCCAGGATCTCACCAAGATGTTCCTGTAGCATGGGATTCTCCAGGCGCTCGAGAACGGTTCCAAAGAAGCCACGCACAATGAGCTGGGCAGCCTGCTTGGGGGCGATCCCGCGGGCCATCATGTAGAATAGTTCGTCCTCATTCAGTTCGCCGGACGTCGCGCCGTGGGTGCAACGAACATTATCAGCTAGGATTTCGAGACCAGGCATGGAGTTGGCCTCGGCCTCGTCGCTGAGCATTAAATTGCGAACTTTCTGGTAAGCATCCGTCTCGTGGGCGTGCTCCTCGACCTTGATCAGGCCTGCGAAGATCGTCCGCGAGGAATCTGCCAGGGCGTTATGGTAGAGAAGATCGCTCGTGGCACGAGGAGCGAAATGATCTTGGAAGGTTCGCTGGTCGATCTCCCGGTTTTCGCTTGCGGGGTTGATCGAGAGCATGACGCTACGCGATCCCTCACCCATCAGATGACTGTCGCTCTCTCCACGGACGTATGCACCTCCGAGATTCATCTGAAGGGCTGTGGAAACACCCTCCTTCCCCACCTCGGTGGTATTGATGTGGAAGGCGGTCACCTTGTCACTCCACTCCTGGACGGCGACATAATGCAGCTTCGCATTTGTTTCGACTGTGAGGTCGTTGACCGCGATAGCAAGGGAACGTTCATCACGGGACGACACAAAGTGGTCAATAACCGTGGCAGAGGCTCCCTCCCCAAGTACGATAAGAGTGTGGGGAAAGATGGTGGCATTCTCTCCCTCGACCCAGTGCCAGATCTCGATCGGGCGCTCGACAACGACTCCCTTGGGAACATAGACGAAAGCCCCAGAGCGTAGATGGGCTCGATGAAGCGCGGCGAATTTCTTCGAACCGAGACGCACATTGGAAGTCATGAAGCTCTTGCGGAAGAGTTCCTCGTGATTCTTGGCGGCTTCCTCAAGCGGCAGGAGAAGCACCCCGGCAGGTAATCCCACCTGATCGTTATAGATGAGAACTTCATTCGCGAAGATGAGCTTCGCGGCGAGGTTAGTGAGCGCCGAGGAACGGGTGATAAGTGACGCCACGTCCTGGACGGGTACGGCGACATGGAAATCGGAAAGATCGATCGCCTTCAGATTGGCAAAGCGCCACGGTTCGTCGGTTCGCTTTGGCTGGGGCAGCGATTGAAAAAGCTCCCAGGCCTCATTCTGATCCTTGCTGAACCATTCGGGCCAATTGGTAGAGTTGCCGGTCTCGGAGGGAGAGGTCGTGGTGATGCTGATGCTCATCCGACGGATCCTTCCATCTCGAGATCGATAAGACGCTTCAGCTCGACCGAGTATTCCATCGGGAACTGCTGGACGAGATCGTTCACAAAACCATTCACCGCAAGACTCATAGCAGCCGCCTCGCTCAGACCGCGCTGCTGCATGTAGAAGATCTGCTCAGCGCTGATCTGGCTAACGCTAGCCTCGTGCTGAACGGCATTTCCCTGACCGCGCACGCTGATAGCAGGATACGTATCTGTGCGGCTGTGGCTATTGATAAGCAGGGCGTCGCACTCAGTGTTGTTCTTACACCCTTTCAGATGCTTCGGGACATGGACCATGCCACGGTAGGTAGAGCGGCCTGTTCCGAGACTGATCGACTTGGAGATGATGTTGCTGGTCGTGTTGTCGGCCGCATGGATCATCTTGGCACCGGTGTCCTGGTGCTGACCATCACCGGCCAGAGCAATCGAGACGACCTCGCCACGTGCGCCCTTCCCCTTCATCACGACTCCGGGATACTTCATGGTGAGCCGGGATCCAATATTGCAATCGATCCACTTTACCTCGGCATCTTCATGGGCGATGCCTCGCTTGGTCACGAGGTTAAAGACATTCGAACTCCAGTTCTGGACGGTAATGTACTGGATCTTGGCTCCCTTCATGGCGACAAGCTCTACGACGGCACTGTGCAGCGTGGCCGTCTCGAACTTCGGCGCGGTGCAGCCCTCCATGTAGGTGAGCTCAGCCCCCTCGTCGACGATGATCAAGGTTCTCTCGAACTGGCCGAAGTTCTGTGCGTTGATTCGGAAGTAGGCCTGGAGCGGGTGCTTCACTTTCACTCCTGGCGGCACATAGATGAAGCTGCCACCGCTGAAGACTGCGGAGTTCAACGCGGAGAACTTGTTGTCACCGCTCGGGATTACCTTACCGAACCACTTCTTGAAGATCTCGGGATGCTCTTTCAGCCCCTCGGAGGAACCGACAAAGATAACGCCCTGTTCCCCGACCGCGGCCTTGATATTCGAGTAGGCTGCCTCGCTGTCGAACTGGGCCTCTACACCGGAGAGGAACTTGCGCTCCTGCTCGGGAATACCAAGTCGCTCAAAGGTCCTCTTAATGTCATCAGGCACCTCGTCCCAGGTCCGCTTGGGAACCTGTCCCTGCGAGAGGTAATAGCGGATATTCTCAAAGACAATGCTCTCCAGGTCCTTGGTAGCCCAATGAGTCGGCATCGGCTTCTCGAGGAACTTGCGGTAACCCTCCTTGCGGAAAGCACGGACCCAGTCAGGGTCGCCCTTCACGTCGCTGATGTAGTCGATCGTCGCCTCGGTCAGTCCGACGCCCGCATCAAAGGCGTAGTCCATCTCGTAGCGGAAATCGCCGACGGAACGGTCAATATCGATGTCTGGTTTGGTCTCGGTGCTCATAGAAAAGGTAGGTTAGGCTGAAGTCAGTTAGACTGTTAGGTTCTGAGTCTTGGTTCTGATAGGTTCTGGCTGTAGTCTGATAGGCTAAACTGCTAATGCCCTTTTAGGCGGCCTTGGTGCCGGATTCCCCAAATTCTTTCTCGACCCAGTCGTAGCCTTGGGCTTCGAGCTTGAGGGCAAGATCCTTGTCACCGCTGTGGATGATGCGCCCCTCCGACATGACATGCACCTTGTCGGGAACGATGTAGTCGAGCAGACGCTGGTAATGGGTGATGACAAGCATGCCGATATTCGGACCACGGAGGGCGTTTACGCCTGCGGAGACGATCTTGAGTGCGTCAATGTCGAGCCCACTGTCGGTCTCGTCGAGCACGGCATACGAGGGTTCAAGCATCGCCATCTGGAGAATCTCGCAGCGCTTCTTCTCGCCGCCGGAGAAGCCTTCGTTCACCGAACGGGAAGTGAAGTTTCGGGGCACGCTCAGGGCATCCATCTTGGCATAGAGCTTGGCATAGTAGTCGGTCGCTTCCAGCTCCTCCCCCTCGGGAAGGCGGGCCTGAAGGGCTGCGCGGATAAAGTTGGCGATAGTGACCCCGGGGATCTCCATCGGATACTGAAAGGCGAGGAAGAGACCGAGACGGGCGCGGACATCGGGCTCGAGTCCTAGGATGCTCTCACCATCCAGCAGGACATCACCCGAAGTCACCGTATAGTCGGGGTGGCCGGCCATGATTTTGGCAAGGGTGCTCTTGCCAGCGCCGTTCTTGCCCATGATGGCGTGGACTTCTCCCTTGGGGATGTCGAGCGTGAGGCCCTTGAGGATCGGCTTATCGCCGATGGAGGCATGCAAGTCTCGGATGGAAAGTGACGAAGAGGAATTGGCGGACATTGGCGGTTACTGGGTTAATGGTTTGTCGTTGGAATTAGTGAGAGAATGGGATTTTGACTTAAAATGATTCGCGTTTTTGGAAGATGTTCCGCACTCGGCGCAGAGTCCCCGGAGCGTGACATCGTGCTGGGTGACCAAGAATCCGGAGGGGAGTTTCCATCCCTTCTCGCGGCTTTGGGAAAATCCGATGTCGGAGACATGACCGCATTTCGTGCAGTGGAAGTGACCATGCTCCTGGAGGTTCGCACAAAATCGGGTTGGCTCACGGTCGACATGGACGGCCTTCACCAAACCGCTTCCAACCATCGTTTCAAGGCAGTTATAGACTGTGGCCAGAGAGATGGAGGGCATCTGCTTCTGAGCCCGGATGAAGACCTCCGTCGCCGTCGGATGATCCCGCTTGTTCATGAGCACCTCATAGACCTGACGCCGCTGAGGCGTAAGACGCAGACCTCCCTGCACCATGGCGGACGCATAGTGTCCCATCGCGCTTTCGTTGGCTGCAATGGCTGTCGGTTTCTTCATGAGATGGAGTCTCAAGTTAACACCAAACAGAACTCATTCAAGATCAATCAAGAACTATTCTAAATAAAGAATGTGTCTTGAGGATTATTGGAGGGGGATTCTACCGGATGAACCCGTGCGATTGACCTGACATCAGGATCAGGCAGAGCAGATTGATTGAGTCTTCGTAATACTCCTCCTTGCTACCCAGTGCATAGTGCTCAACCTTTGCTTTCCAAGACTCCATGCCCAAGGCCATCGCGGCCACTCCTGTCGGAGAAATGAAGCAAGCTGTGCTAAAGTCGCTCTTGTGCACCGGCTTCCCGTCCAGCCGGTAACCTGCCCTGAACTGCTCGGGATCTTTCACACTCATCAGGGCCCACTGCATGAAGCGTCCCAGAACCTCCTTGGCACGATCATCTCCTTTGTCACGGCAGGCAAGAGCCGCCCAACCGATTCTCCAAGGCACTCTGCAGGCATTGTAGTAGAAGTCGCCATCATGGCGCCCCTCCAGGAAGCCGGGCCGAGCAGGAACCCAACATCCGTTTTTTTGAACTGCAAAATCAGGAATGAGGCCTGTCGTTTTGATCCCAGCTTGTAATTTCCCAAGCTGCAACTCCGTGAGAATTTCATAGGAACGATCCTCCACCTTCTTCCAGAGAGGATCACCCGTTACTTTACCGAAGGATCGGAAATGAGTCGGCATGAAGTCGGAAGGGCGCGTCTGACCGGAAGCATCGTTCCAATCCCCCAGGCGTAGTGAACAATCGGGTCGCACCAATGAGGCTCCGATGGCCCCGATCAGCCGCTTGGCTTCCGTCCGATAGGCCTCATCCCCCCATCGCGCATGGGCCAGCAGGAGGGCATAGGCGATATCGAGTTCCCCGTCGGTGGAACAATCGTTTTTCCCAGGCCTTTCATGAGGCGGGATCTTCCAGCACATGAAGGCGGGATTGATCGACGAGGGGAAGCGCTTCCTGAATCTATTCAGCCCATCAAAGTATTTTTTTGATTCGGAATCGGTGTCGGCCATGAGTGAGGTGATCAGCATTCCATAGCCGATCGCCTCCGAGACAGTCGTCCCCTTCCCGTCATAGTTGACCTTCCAATCTCCGGGGAACCGCACGGAGGGCTTCAGGTATTTTTGCTTCCAGTAGGAATAATAATCAGAAGGAGCCTTGAGAAGTGGGCCGCTTGCGGCGGAGACATCGCCTGCATTGAGTGGATGAACTGTGGAGACAGCCATCCCCGCCAGTACGAGTAACAAAACAACCTTGAGGGTGTGGGAATGAAGATTCACGGGCTCTCGGCAAGTTGCTCCAGCAGGCGCGGGCGGCTATCGGGCAGCTTATGCGCGACGGATGCCAGGGATCGATGAGCGGGAACAGAGGGATCATGGATGCCGAGAGACTTTGCCAATTCGGTCTCGAAATGGGCAACAGCACGGCGAGTCGGTGCCTGCGCGCGCAGGAATCCCCAGGCGCGTTCCAACAAGGCAAAAACTTCGGGAACCGGATGCATCGGTTCGGTGAAAAGATCACAGAGTTCGGAGAAGTAGGACGCTGAAAGGATGGTGGAATAGGTCGCAGGAAGAAGCGCCTCCGTCTCGACCACTACCTCGCTGAGAGTGTGAAGATCGCCGTTCTTGGGAGATTTAAAGGTAATTCCAGCGACGGTGAAGAGCTCCAATCTCCCGGAAAATGGGCCTCCCGGCTTCGTGGCACTGCGGGCCGTTGTCTTCACCTTGCCATGCCGGTCGGTCAACCAGATCACGACGAGACTATTCTCGGAGAATTTATACCGTCGCAGCAGAATGGCGCGCGCCTCTTCCATAGCTCAACTTCCCATTCCTAATTCCCAACTACCCGCCCAACTCATCGTCCATCGCCTGGAGAAGACACTCCTGAATGAATGCGTAGAAGTTCACCTGCATCAAGGCCAGGCCGCGCTCGGTCTCGAGATCAGAGGGCGTTTTTTCAGAGAGATCCTCTTCGGTGAACCGATGCTCCTCGGCAAGGGCCAGGCGGAGGGCGTTCAGCGTCGTCAACCAGGCATCCGAGTGATCGGTAGGAATCTCCAAGGTCCACGAAGGAATCTTCCCTTTCCGCTGAGTCATGCAAGCAAGGTCCTCAGACACCACGGCCCGCTCCAGATCAAAGTGATGCCGCAGGCCCGGCTGCACATGATCCTGCCAATCAAGACGTAGATCCTCAAGATTCTCAAGATCCTCACTTCCGCAGGGCGAGGGCAATAGGCGTGAACTCCCCTCGGGGTAGCGCTCCCAGGGGTCCATCGCAACAGCCTGCAGTAATTCGCCCAGCAAAGGATGGATCCTGCTAAAGCGGAAATTTCCGTTTTTTGAGCGTTCGAAGATCATCGGCTTTAGTCCCTCAAGGTGACTCAGGAAGACTTCTCGAGAGTCGCCAGCAGGAGGAAGGAGTGGAGCTGCTGCACATAGTGCTCCGCCTGTTCCCTGCCGCCGCCCCAGACAACTGAGCGCCCCTTGGTATGGACTTCCATCATGTGCCTCTCGGAGCGCTCTCGCGTCCATCCGAAGATCCGGCGGAAGACCATCGCGACATAGCTCATCAGATTCACGGGATCGTTGTGCACCACGACAAGCCAGGGGAGATCAAGATTCTCGGAGAGCTCGGCTTGGGGGCCCTCAAGAAGCCCCGGTTGGTTCATTCCCTGCATGGCTGAGTCACGGGCATGATATGCTCGGGACTAGGAAGGTCTCTTGACGCCCCTATCCCATCAATCAGGAAGCGGGAGATGTCCCGGCCATCCAGACCGGCGCCGATTCCCTCCTGCAAAAGGTACGAGGTGATCATTACCCTCGGCGGAAGATGAAACAGATTGGCCCGCAGAGCATGAGTAATCGCGAGATGCCCGGGTGAGTTCCCCGCCGAGACGGCTGTACGATAGCGCTCGATCAAACGGTCACCACGCGGAGCCAGTAACCCGAGCAAAAGCCTCTTTCCTTCGTCGCGGCTCGTCAGTCGAACGGACGAGGGGAGCGCCTGATCCAATGTGCAATCAAGAGCCGTGAGCTCGAAACTCCCTCCTTCGGCAGCCAAGGCGATGACCTTTAGAAGTGTCGGATGGAGGATCGGGGTGAAGAGGGATGCATTCCAGTTCAGCACCGAGGAGGCCACAGGCCCCCGGATTGAAAGGGTCACCTCACCCAAGGCATCGAGAAAGGGATTGCAGAGCTCGGCGGCACGGGCAACAACGGCGTAATCCCCCGTATCGGGAATTTCCTCGCGCTGAACGGCAGCCTCTCTCATGAGCCGAACGCTAGCATACCTCCCGAACTGCAGCCTCTAAAATTTCCTCCTGTCGGGCATGCATGATTGTCCGCTCTTGCACGCTCAGATCATCGTAGCCCAGTAGGTGAAGAAGGCCATGGATGGCGCACAGGGCCACCTCGTGGTCTGCAGGGTGACTAAACTTGCGGGCATTGGCCGCCGCGATCGGCACGCCAATCAGGATCTCTCCGTGCTCGAAGGTGATGACATCAGTCGGTGTCGGGTCATCGAGGAACTCCCCGTGCACCTTGGCGATTGCACTCTCACATAGGAGTGTGATCTCCACCTCGTGAGGAAGCTGTATCCCCTTGTGCCGAGGCTTGGCGACACAGAGAGGCAAGGCCGCCTCCACGATCTTGCGGATTAAAGGGAGATCTACCCTTAAGGATGGGGAACGCTGGCGGTTGGCCCAAAGTAGAGCGATTGGTCTCATGGCGTTTTTAAAAGAACACTCACCCCCCGGCGGCAACGGAAAGGAGTTCTAGTTTGTCACCCGTCACAATCCTGACCCCATCCCACTCCGATCGAAGCAATGCGTGGCCATTGTATTCCACCAAGATCAGCAACGGATTCAGGCCAAGTTCAACCAAGAGACCCTCCAAACTCTCGGCCCTAGTCTCCTTTTGTTCCCCGTTGACGATGATCGCGGTCATGCGGCGCTCGTCGTGAGGATCGCGGCATCCCAATCTTTCCAGACCGGCTCCAGGCCACGCGTCGTCAACATGGCGGCGACCTCGGCAGGGGTACGGTCATCGCTGATGGAGAACTGCTCAGTGGCGGAGGTACTTCCACAAGTTGCCTCAACCATCTTCCCTTTTATTGTCTGATGGAGCTGATCAGCCCCCTGTCCGGTGTAGCCGCCCGGTTCAGTATGACTTCCCGCACTCATCATCGTGATTCCAAGAGGCGCCAGAGCATCGCGCAAGAAAGCTGGTTCACGCGTGCTCAGAATGATGCCGATCTGCGGAAAGGTCAGACGGAGGGCGCAAATGAGCTGGGTGAGGTCGCGATCGTCGAAGGAAAATTTCGGCTCGAAGGATCCGGCCGCGGGACGGAGTCGCGGAAGACTCACCGTGATCTGGGAAGTCCAGCAGACGCGCTGAAGATGGAGCAGATGAGCCGCCAGGGCCGTGGCCTCGCCGCGCCATTCCGAGAGACCGAACAGCACTCCGATGCCAAGCCTGCGGAATCCCGCAGCATGGGCCCGCTCCGGAGCATCCAGACGCCAGTCGTAATCTTTCTTGGGCCCCGCGGTGTGGAGCTCCGGGTACACCGAGCGGTCATAGGTCTCCTGGTAGACAACAAGGCCTTCGGCTCCAGCCGCCACGAGCGGTAGATACTCCTCGGTCTCCATCGGAGCAACCTCGAGCGAAAGACTCGGGATCTCTCCGGAAAGGCGTTCGAGGCATTTTTGAAGATAACCTCCCGAAACAAACTTGGGATGTTCGCCGGCAACAAGCAGTACGTTGCGGAACCCCTCAGCGGCAAGATGACGCGCCTCGGCGGCGACCTGCTCGATCTCGAGGGTCACGCGAAGGATGGCATTATCCCGGGAAAAACCGCAATAGGCGCAGGAATTGATACACTCGTTGGAGAGATAGAGGGGGGCGAACATCCGCATCGTCCGTCCAAAATGCCGGCGCGTGACCGAAGCCGAGCGACGGGCAAGCTCCTCCAACTCCTTGTCGCTACAAGGTTCCAGCAAACGACGAAAGGCCCTCAGTTCCGTAGGCGGAGAGGCCAGAACCGAATCGATCTGTGTGGAGAATCCCATGAAATGAAAATGATGAAGGCTGAGGGATGAAGTATGAAGAATAACCCGATGACTACTTCAAACGGAAGTCACTGAAGACTTTTCTATTATTCATCATTCAGACTTTATAGTTTTAGCCACTGCCAAGCGGCCGAGTTGACCGAGTTCCTCCATCTCGATCGCGGTGGGTGCCCTCCCCTCGGCACGCCAGGAATCATCAATCTCCGCAACCCGGCAGATATGGCCGTTTTTCCAGACCAGCGATTCGGGAAAGCAAGGCCCAACTTTCAAGGGATCGCTCCAGAGATGGATAGCAAGTGTTCTTTCAGGATGTAGCGCCGCCGCAAGATGCATTGGTCCACTGTCGGAACTGACGATGAAGGAGGCTCCGCGGAGAATGGCCGTGAGCTCCAGAAGGTCGGTACGATTGCTCCAGTCCTCGACGTTTTCAGGCCATGCACTGCCAGAATCTCCCCTCCCTACAATCACGAGACGCATAGGAGAAGTGCCTGTAGCAAAGGACCTGATCATTTCCGGGGTGAGACTCTTTCCCTCACCACGGGAATAAGGATGTATTACTACATACGGTTGCTCCGGGGAAAATCCCTCCGGCAGCCTTCCCTCCGGCAGTTCGAATTCGGGACGCGCGGGACGCGGTATCCCCAGAAGATCAAGCACGGAGAGATACCGGCTTACGGCATGATCAGCATGGTCGACGATTGCCCGTTCGCCATGGAGCAGACGCGCTCCCTCGCGAGCATCAGAGAGCCCCATGATGCGCGGGGCTCCAGAAAGTCGTGCAAACAAGGCGCTCCGCAGCAATCCCTGGAGATCGATCGCCAGATCAGGCTTCCAATCGGACAAGGTCTTCAGCCAGGCCAACGAACGGAGCCATCCTCCCGGCCCCCGGAATTTATCACGGGGAAAAAGCACTGTTCCGGAGACCCCCGGATGATGCTCCACCAGGGAGCGCCATGCCGGGTGAATGAGCCAACGCAACTCGGCTTCAGGCCAGTGACGATGGATAGCCGAGACAACAGGAAGAGATTGAATGACATCGCCAAGTGAGCTCGGCTTCACCAGTAGAATGCGCCCCGGGGCTTTCATGATCTCCTTCATGTTGCGCATTATGCTGCAGTATGGAGCCTCTCGGCCAGCAGGCTTGGAAGTCCCGCCTCTAGGACAGCCCTGCTTGCGGACTCGACATCATACTCCACGCGGCGGAGCCAGAGACCTCCGCTCTCTTCGTCGTGGATCATGTAGGCAGCCCTCCAGTCGCCGTCACGGGGCTGGCCCACAGACCCCGCATTAATCAGCAGCTTGGGTGACCTGGGAAGTTCCACGCCGTCACTATTTTCAAAGAGCAGCATCTCGCCAATCCCTTGTCCGAAAACCTGGGGAACATGGGTGTGGCCGATGAAGCAGAGTGGGGTCCGTTGACAGACCATACTCATTTCAGCCTCAGAAACTGTCCGGACATATCCCCAAGACTCCGGCGAATCGAGTGTCGCATGGACAAGAGTCGATTTTCTGATCTGCCGTTGCAGACGAAGGGAGCCAAGCCAGGCCTTCTGATCGGCGTCCAAGACTCTTCTCGTCCATTCCAGGGAGATCGCTGCTGAGGGACTGAACCCCTCAAGGGAATCCTCTCCGGCAGCGGCCTTGTCATGATTCCCGAGCACACAGGCCCCGTTGAGATTCCTCACGATCTCGAGGCACTCGCCGGGATTTGCGTTGTAACCGACCACATCCCCGAGGCAATGGAACTCGGTGCACCCGTACTCGCGCGCATCGGCAAGCACGGCCTCCAGCGCCTGCAGATTGGCATGGATGTCACCTAGGATCGCACAGCGCATTCAGCGAGGAGGTGAAGAATCTGTTGCGCCCACCCCTTTTGCTCTTTCGTCGGGGATGCGCTGATCAGCGGGAATCTTCAGTTTGATCTCCAGCTTGCGGATCTTAGTAAGAAGAGAGGGCATCCATTGTTTTTTTCCCTGGTGATAAAGGGTCAGGAGTCTGTCGTATGCGTCGCGTTCCCTGCCGGGAACTTTTTCCAGCTCATAAGCTGCAAAACGCCCGATATAGGAGGGCGCATCCGGAAAGGAGGCCGCCTTGGCAAAGGCATCGGCCGCAGCACTATGATCCTCCGCCTTGTCGCGTAGCAGGATTCCGAGACGCTCATAGAGAAGATAGTTGTCGGGATTATTGCGGATACCCCGCTCCAGGAAATCGCGGCCAAGATCGATGTATTGGCGACGCGCCCTCTCACGCAGCACCTCGCTCTGCTGCTTGGTATCGTTAAGGGCAGCGATGCTGGCATTCCAGGCCATGTGCCAGGCGGCGATATCCCAGTAGAGAAGCGTGTGGGGTTGGAGGGTGGTGACCGTATTGAACAGCCCCGCCATACGCCCCCACTCTGTCTTTTCCCAGGCGGAATGCGCATCGATCCAGAGAAAGGCGGCTAGTGGCGCCCGGAATCCGCTCAATGCGGCCAGGAATCCCGACTGACCGATCTGTTCGCGGAGAGTAAGATTCATCGGGATCGTCCGGAAATGGGCTGCTTGGGACTCGCGTTGAAGTTTTCCTTGCCACGGCAGAAGAACGGCCCCCACGACAGCCAGCATCAGGATGGCTATGAAATTCCGGCGGAGCGATGACAGGCCTGACATGGCGTGGGTTGATCTTAAGGATCTTAGAGCTTGCTTTGAACTTGCTTAGAACTTGCTTAGAGCTCCCTGCTCTCAAAGACAAAACAGGCGACAGCATAATAAACGGACGTGTAGACCGCCCCGAGCGCGATTGTCTGCCAGAAGATGCCCATCGGCAGGGCCGTTCCTGCCACAATATCATCGCTAAGGTTGAAGGCCTGAAGGTCAGGAAAGAGAAGGGCCACGAAGGCGGTGAAGATCCGCGTCCACCAATGGATGCCGATACCACTCATCCAGTATTCCCGGGCCGTCACCTGGAGATGACCGATGAAATAGGCGGACGTCGAAACAAGGATCGCAAAGATCCCCGAGGTGGCAAACGTCGAGATGAGAAGAGTCAGGGAAGAGAGTAGAATTCCCTTCATGAGCAGGATTGCCATAGCCGGGATGAGGTCCCAGCTAAAGGCGGCTTTTTTGATTTCGGCGAGAGCGGCAACTAGTTCCTGGGGCGATCCCGCAAGAGAAATACGTGTCTCCGCAAGAGCCATGTTCTCACGCAGGAAGAGGACACTCAGGAAAAGCAGCCCCATGATTAGCGTCGATACAATCAGGAGGAGGATGACCCCTAGGAGCTTGCCCAGGAGGTACTCATAGCGTGGCACCGGCTTGGAGAGGATGGTGAAGATTGTACGGTCTTCCAAATCTCGAGGCAGCAGAGTGGCCGTTGCCAAGATGGAAAGTAAACTCAGGAAGACGGACATGGCTCCGAGCGAGACATCCTTGAGCATCTGGAACTCCTCCTGGAACGAAAACTTGGCCAGGAAGGCCGAGTTGCCAATCACGATCAGGCCGAAGATCAGCAGGAAATAGAAGACCTTCTGGCGGACAAGTTCCGTAAAGGTATTCCTTCCGATCGCCTGGATCCGAGTAGGGGTAAGAAATACTCCGTTCATGACTTCGATTGTTTTCTTTTCTTGCAGACGGGAAATCGGGTTCCGACATCCTTGCCGGCGATCGCACCGGCAATCTGATCGCGCTTCCGACCATGAGCGATTATTGTCTCGATTCCGGCGTCCACGGCGGATTGCACAGCCAGAAGTTTGGCCTGCATCCCGCCGGTGGAGTGCTCCCCCTTGTCGGGTGTCACATGGCGGAATGCATCGCGAATCTCCGTCACAACAGGAATGCGCTGCAGCTTAGAAGAGAGCTTTAAAGAGGTCCTCGAGGAAGTCTTCGAGGAAGTCATGGAGGCAGGCGATGAGCTGGCCATCAGACCATCCGCGCTGGTCAGCAGGATCAGGAGACGTGCCTTCACCAACTGGGCAACTTCCGAGGAGAGGCGGTCATTGTCACCAAAGCGGAGCTCTTCCACGGCGACAGAGTCATTCTCGTTGATGATCGGAACCACTCCCGGAGACTGCAGTAGCTTGGAAAGCGTGATACTCGCGTTGCGCCTGCGACCCGCGTCGAAAATATCGTCGTGCGTCAGCAGAAGTTGGGCGGGGCGCAGTCCATGCCTGCCGAGATGGCGGGAATAGGCCGTCATCAGGACCGGTTGACCCACTGCCGCGCAGGCCTGCTTTCCGGCAAGATCCGAGGGGCGTTTTTTTAATCCAAGGGCATCGACCCCAGCCGCGACCGCGGCGCTGGAGACCACGATGACGGGGATTCCCTGCTTCACAAGTCGGGCGATTTCCCCGCAGAGGTTGCGGAACTGGCTTGGATCCAAAGAGCATCCCCCCTCGCGGGCGAGGATTCCGGTACCGAACTTCAGGACAACGGGACGCTTTTTCATGGGATACGGGTTATTGTGGCTTAGAAGCCATCATCAGTTCCAGAAATCCCGCTTCCAGGGCGAGCCCCTCCTGAATGCCACGCTCCAGACTGCTTCGGAGCTTTTCCACAGCATCAAGAGAGCGGATCAGTCTTCGGGATTCCTCCAAGGCCGCGAAGTCTCCCTCATGATGGGCATGGATCTTACGGAGCATGCCACCGAAATAATCGGCTACTACTCCGAGTAAGAGTGAACGCTCCTGCAGGACCTCGGCCTCGGAGCTTGCCTTGAGAATCTCCTCTCGATTCTCCCAGTCTCCCTCGGTGGTCTTTCCGAAGTGAGCCTTCTCCGCCGCCAGCTCCTCCTTGGTTCTCTCGGCGGCTTCTTCGCGCACCTCTTCGATAAGGTCACGGAAAACCCGTGTGAGGCCGAAGGCGGCCGTCGCATCGGTTTTCGATCCAGGCCCGAAGAACTCAGTTAATTTCCTCGCGAGACGTTCCTCCCTAGCTCCTACCGCACGGGGAATGGATGAATGCAGGACCACGGAGATACAACGGGAGCGAATCGTCTCCAGCAGCGCCTCTGGGAGTTCGGTCGTGAGGATCAGGAGGGTCCCGTCGGGCGGTTCTTCTAGCGTCTTCAGGAATGCATTTGCGGCTTGGGGCATGAGTCGATCCGCATCGCGCACCACGGCCACCTTACGGGAGCCCCGCTCTGGCTTGCGGTGGATCGCATGCTCTAGTTCCCTCACCTGCTCGGTGAGGAGTTTGCGGGATTTGGATTCCGGTTCGATAGCATGGAAGTCGGGATCCTTCTCCACCGCGATTTCGCCTGAACCTAGAAAAAGAGCGGCTAGCTCATTGCCAAACTCCTGTACCCCGGATCCGGGGGATCCCGAGATCAGATAGGCATGACCTAGGTGCCCCTCCGCAAGGGCCTTCTCCAGCAGACGGAAGGCTTCTGCTCTAGTGAATGCCATGAACCCCTCCCTGAATCTGAAAACGCTCCATCAGAACCTTCCTGATGGCAGACTCCACACTCTCCTCATCCGATGACGCATTGATCAGTGCAAAGCGTCCGGAATGCTCCGCAACCAGCTTGAGATAACCCTGTCGTACTGCTTCGTAGAATGATTCGTTCTCCTGCTCCATACGGTCGGAGGGTCCCTTCCGAGCGGAGGCGCGACGACGCCCCTCGGCGGCATCCAGATCCAGCAGAAAGGTCAGATCGGGAAGCGTCTCTCCCACCGCAAATTCATTGATAACCCTTACCTCACTCGCATCGAGAGCCCGAGCAACCCCCTGATAGACCGTTGTGGAATCCAGGAACCGATCGCACAGGACAACGGCTCCGCGAGCAAGGGCCGGTCGAATGATTTCTCTCACTAACTGGGCGCGACTCGCGGCAAAGAGGAGTAACTCAGCCTCAGGCGTCATCGCACCGGCAGACTCGTCATACTGCAGAAGATTTCGGATCGACTCGCCGATGGGAGTGCCGCCCGGCTCCCTCAGGACGACGACCTCTCGTTTCAGAGAGAGAAGAAAGTCCGCCAAACGGCGAATCTGGGTGGATTTGCCACACCCCTCCGAACCCTCGAATGTGATGAAAAGCCCAGCTTGTGCCATGGAGGATCTACAATAGCGAGATGCCAGAAGCATTGAAGTGCTAAAAAAACTCCTATCACTTCCCATTGGATAGCCTTGGGGAATTTCTGACTCTTCGCAGGCGCATCCACAAGAATAGCTAAGAAACAATCGGATCACTCTAAGATTTAGCTATTATCCTTGTATATCAATAGATAGTATATGGATATGTCAGGATCTATACCAAGGACAAAGCTTCTCAGTAAGATTTCTCAGCGTATCCAGGAATCTCCAGCCGTGGCGTTGCTTGGAGCCCGTCAGGTAGGCAAGACCACACTGGCCAAGGAGGTGTGCGCTACTCTGGGAGACTCGACCACACTGTTTGATCTGGAGAGTCCCACAAGCCGTGCCCCTCTGGAGGCAACCCCAGAACTCACCCTTCGATCCTGCAAGGGATTGGTGGTCATCGATGAGGTTCAGCGGATGCCGGAGCTCTTCGAGATTCTGCGACCGCTCTGCGATGACTCACTCCAGTCGGGACGCTTTCTGCTTCTCGGAAGCGCCTCCCCTGATCTGGTGAAAGGCGTCTCGGAGTCACTCGCGGGACGGATCCAGTTCGTGCCGGTGCCGGGGTTCTCTCTCGAGGAGGTCAACGCAAGTCATCAGGACAATCTCTGGCTCAGGGGAGGCTTCCCGAGAAGCTACTGTGCCGATTCCGATGCAGCGGCAGAACGTTGGATTGAGGGCTTTCGCACGACCTTTCTCGAGCGTGATATTCCTTCTCTCGGGATCAGGATCCCGCCGGCGACGCTCGGCAGATTCTGGACCATGATGGCCCATTATCATGGGCAGGTCTGGAATGCCTCGGAGATCGGCCGATCCATGGGAGTGAGCCCACTTACCGCGAATAACTATCGCGACCTGCTTGCGGGAACCTTCATGGCACGCGTGCTTCAGCCGTGGCACGAGAATATCGGCAAACGACAGGTGAAGTCTCCCAAAGTCTACCTCCGTGACAGCGGCGTGCTGAATCACCTGCTCGGAATTGAGGATATGCAGTCCCTCCGAGCCCATCCCCGCTATGGTGCAAGTTGGGAAGGGTTCGCCTTGGAGCAGACGCTGATCGCTCACGGGGAAAAGGATGCCTATTTCTGGGCCACACAAGGCGGGGCGGAACTCGACCTCCTGCTCCTGCGTGGAGGGAAGAAGTGGGGATTTGAATTCAAATGCGCCGATGCCCCATCCACCTCTAAATCGATGCATAGCGCCATCGAGAGCCTCGGACTGGAACATCTCTGGGTGCTCTATCCGGGAGAAAAGAGCTACCCCCTCACGGAGAAGATCACCGCACTCCCGCTTCGCGACATCGGGAGCATTCAACTCAAGTGACAGAAGGAAGGCTCTAGCGGTTTAGGCTGTAGCCTGTTAGGCCAGCAGAAAAAGATTCCCTCAGAGGCGCGGAGAGATTTTTAATCTGGAACTCAAGAACTCAGGAACGAGATCAATTCAGGGTGTACTGGCTGCATCCACTCACGCTATGCCGTAGCCTCGACGAGTTTGATTTCCTCATCGGTAAGGGCGATAGTAATTTGATGCCAGAGTTAGGCAGCCAAGCGCCGCTGTAGTGCACTACTACAAGCGCAGGCCAACGCCACTCTGGCGCAAAGGAACAAGCCCTAGCTTCTACATCCGCTCGGGGACACCGATCCCCAGCAGAGAAAGGCCAGATTTCAGTAGTTCTGCCGTGATTCCAGACAACGCCAGTCTGGAAGAGCGGACTGGATCCTCCGATTTTAGGATTGGACACGCCTCATAGAAGCTGTGGAAGGCATTCGCTAGTTCGTAGAGATAGAGGCAGAGAAGGTTCGGACGCTGGTCATCCAGAACGGCATGCAGCACCTCTCCAAACTTGAGGATCTGGAGAGCGAGGGCACGTTCAGCTGGGTCGGCAATGACAATGGGAGCTGACTCCAAGGAGATCCCCTCGGCCTCTGCCTTCCTGAAGATAGAGCGGATGCGGACGTAGGCATTCTGAAGGTAGGGGGCGGTATTCCCCTGGAAGGAGAGCATCTTCTCCCAGGAGAAGACGTAGTCGGTAAGCCGGTGCTGCATCAGATCGGCATATTTCACAGCACCGAGGCCGATGAGGCGGGCGATCTCCTCCTGCTCGGCCTTCGGAAGATCGGGGTTCTTCTCTACAACGACCGCGAGGGCACGCTCCATCGCCTCGTGAAGCAGTCCCCCCAGTTCGACATTCTCGCCGGAGCGGGTCTTCATCATCTTGCGGTCCTGCCCTAGAATGCTGCCGAAAGCGATGTGGCGAAGATCTGTCGTGATACCCATCCTGCGCCCTGCCGCAAAGACCTGCTCGAAATGAAGCTGCTGCGGTGCTCCCGTGACATACCACACGGCATCGGGCTTCCAGCGCTGCTCCCGGTACTCGAGGGTGGCCAGATCAGTAGTGCCGTAGAGGAAGCCTCCGTCACTCTTGCGTATCAGACACGGCTTCTCCTCCAGTGCGGGAATATCAGGGAAAAAAATACAGACGGCTCCTTCGCTGACTTGTGCGATGCCCCCTGCAAGCAAGCAGTCCACCAAGGGAGCGAGGGCGTCGTTGTAGAAGCTCTCTCCGAGACGCTCGTCGAAGGTGATGTCGAGGAGTCCGTAGAGACGCTCAAATTCCTTCCATGAGAGGGCAACAGCTTGCTTCCAGATCTCGAGGTTCTCGACATCACCCTGCTGGAGCTTCACCAACTCATGGCGGACAATTTCCTTCAGAGCAGGGTCATTCTCCTCCAACGCATTGACCTCGCGGTAAAGTCTGACGAGTTCATCAATCGGAGTCTGATCCAGCGCCTCGCGGTTGAGCAGGTGCTTCCAGCCGTAGATCACCTTCCCGAACTGGGTGCCCCAGTCGCCGATATGGTTGTCAGTAATGACGTGGTGACCGAGATGACTGGCGATCCGGGCGAGGGAGTCCCCCAGGATCGTGCTGCGGATGTGGCCTACATGCATCGGCTTGGCAACATTCGGCGAGCTGAAATCGATGATAATGTTTTTCGGCTTCTGCAGTGATTCGACACCGAGATGCTTGTCGTTCCGGACGAGATTCACGGCCTCGGAAAGGGCTCTGTCGAGCATCTTGAAATTGATGAATCCTGCACCGGCTACCGTCGGCGGTTCGCAGAGATCCTCAACTTTCAGTTGAGCAAGGATGGAGGCCGCCACTTCACGTGGATTCTTCTTCAATGCCTTAGCGGCTACCATCGCCGCATTGGTCTGAAAATCCCCAAAGCGTGTGTCGGCAGCAGGAGTCACAACCGCCAGCCCGTCGTCGATTCCTGCGGCACTCAGTGCGGCGGCAAGGCGATCGCTGAGTGTGGAGGGGAGAGACATGAGGGCAAAAGACTAGAGCATTTTAGGCTGTTAGACTATTAGGTATGTGCAGAGAGGCTGGTTGTGCGATTCATGATTACCTTCACAAAGACTGCTTGTTTCTATCCCTACCTAACAGCCTTCAGTCTAAACAGCTAACAGCCTACCTTCAGCAAAAGCTGAAGCTACTGCGTCTTTCGGTCGAAGACTGAAAGGATGGCCTTGGCGTCGCTCGCTTCCGCAAGGTCCGAACGAACGGCTGGATCGTTCAAGAACTTGGCAATAGCTGCCAAGGTCCTGAGATGTGTCTGAAATTGATCTTTCGGAACCAGGAAAAGAACAATGAAGTGTACGGGCTTGTTGTCCAAGGACTCAAAATCGATCCCGGCCTTAGAGCGCCCGAAACAGGCGGTCACCTCGGGGACGGCGTCGCAACTGGCATGGGGGATCGCGATCCCGAAACCGATCCCGGTGCTCATCGTCTCCTCGCGGTGACGCAATGAGACGATCGCCTCATCTCTGTGAGTAACATCCAATTGTCCCTCCTCGACAAGCCGGTTCACGATCTCCTCGATGGCATGCCACCGATCAGTGGCAACCATCTCGGGTATGATCAGTTCCTCGGAGAGAAGGCTTGCGAGTGTCATAGAGGGTGATCCCGCAAAAGGGAACAAGCGGATCTACAAGGGCGTTTTTATGCCTGCTCTTCGATAGGGGCCTCACCCGACTCTTCGCCCAAACCGTAGCGGACAAAGCGACTGATCACGATCTTGTCGCTCAGTTCCTTCTCCTTGGTAGCCATGAGATCCTTAACGCTGATGTCAGGGTTCTTGATGCAAGCCTGCTCGAGGAGACACGTCGTGCTGTAGAACTTGTCCATCTTCCCATCCACGATCTTCTCAACGATATTCTCAGGCTTGCCGGCGACCTGTGCTTTGTAGATCTCACGCTCCGAAGCCACAAGAGATGCATCCACCTCATCGCGGGAGACGCAGGTAGGATGGGCGGCGGCGATCTGGAGTGTGATGTCCTTCACGAAATCACGGAATCCCTCGTGCTGAGCTGTAGCTTCCAAGCCACAGCTGATCTCGACGAGCACGCCCACCTTGCCCTGAAGATGGATGTAGGAGGCCACAAGCCCCCCATTGCCCTGTCCGATCTGAAAGCGGGCAAAACGGCGGATGACCATATTCTCACCCAGAGCAGCAATCTTGGAAGCAATCGCGTCCTTGAAAAGAACTCCGGAGGATGTGGGCACCTCCAGCAAGGTCTCGACGGTCTCAGCCTTTGCTGCGGCGATCTCCTCGCTGATTTCTTTGGTGAAACTTGTGAAAATCTCGTTCTTGGCAACAAAGTCGGTCTCGCAGTTGATCTCCACAAGCACGCCCACCTTGCCAGTTGGCTGGATGAAAGCGACGACTGCTCCCTCCTTGGCATGGCGAGAGGCCTTCTTGCCGGCGCTGGCTATGCCCTTCTGGCGGAGAAGAGACTCGGCCTTCTCGATGTCGCCGCCCGCCTCGGTAAGTGCGCGCTTGCAGTCCATCATGCCGGCGTTGGTCTTCTCGCGGAGAGCCTTGACGATTGCTGGTGTGATATCAGCCATGGTTATATGCGGTGAATCTATTAGCGGTTGGTATAAGTAAACGAGTTGCTTCGGTCCCGGCTTATTCAGCCACGGCAGCAAGCTCTTCGGTCTCGGTAGGAGCGGCGATAGGAGCACGCGCACCAACACGGGACTTGGCGATCACATCGACCAGCTTCTGAAGAATGATGCGGATCGCGCGGATCGCGTCGTCGTTACCGGCGATGGGATAGTTTATCTCCTCGGGGTTACTGTTGGAGTCGACAATCGCCACGATGGGGATGCCAAGGCGGCGGGCCTCTGCGACCGCAATCGTCTCCTTGACGGTGTCGATAATGACGATGACATCTGGCTGCTTATCCATGTCGAGGACACCCTCGAGGTTGTGGCGAATGCGGGTGGCTTCGCGACGAAGAGCGGAAGCCTCGGCCTTGTTGATCTTGTTGAATCCAGCACTCTTTTCGAGGGCCTCAAAGTCACGGAGCTTGGAAACGCTCTTGCGGATGGTGACGAGGTTCGTGAGGGTGCCTCCGAGCCAACGCTGGTTGACATAGTACTGTCCACAGGCCTGTGCAGCCTCTTTCACAGCTTCCTGAGCCTGCTTTTTGCAGCCCACAAAGAGGATCTTGCCACCACGGCCCGAGATGTCTGCGAGGAACTCTCCTGCCTTGGCGAGCTGCTCGACCGTCTTGGAAAGGTCGATGATGTGGATGGAGTTTTTCTCCTCAAGGATGAAATCCCGCATACGGGGATTCCAGCGCTTAGTCTGGTGACCATAATGGACACCGGCTTCGAGGAGTTCGGTCATTGCTTCTACGGACATGGGAATGCGTGGTTTTTAGGGCTTCGTTGCTGATTAATAGATTACAGAGAGGCTTCTTCGGCTTCCTCATCACCCTCAAACAAGGAGGGTTCTCCAAGGTGGACCAAATCAAAGTTGCGATTCGACTTGAAGCCGGTTCCCGCAGGGATGAGGTGACCCATGATGACGTTCTCCTTGAATCCGCGGAGTCTGTCGGACTTGCCGAGGGTGGCCGCTTCCGTGAGAACACGCGTTGTGTCTTGGAAGGATGCGGCAGAGATGAAGCTGTCGGTCTCGAGCGAGGCCTTGGTGATACCCAGCAGGACGGGGGCCGCTTCAGCTGGCTTTCCACCCTTAGAGCTGACGCGCTCGTTCTCACCCTCGAACTCGAGGCGGTCGATCTGATCGCCCCAGAGCAAGGTGGTGTCGCCTTGATCGGTAATCTTCACCTTGCGGAGCATCTGGCGGACAATGATCTCGATGTGCTTGTCATTGATCTCGACGCCCTGAAGACGGTAGACCTCCTGGACCTCGTTGAGCAGATGCTCCTGAAGTTCCTGAGGTCCGCAGACATCGAGGATCTCGTGCGGGACGACGGGACCTTCGGTGAGTTGCTGGCCTTTCTTCACGAAGTCACCCTTGAAGGCGATGATATGCTTGGAGAGAGGAATGAGGTGCTCTTCTTCGGATCCGGTCTGCGGATCACGGACGATGAGCTTGCGCTTGCCGCGAACCGTACCTCCGATATCGACGACGCCGTCGATGCGGGCGATCTCGCAGGCATCCTTCGGACGGCGAGCCTCGAAGAGCTCGGCAACACGCGGCAGACCGCCGGTGATGTCCTTGGTCTTGGCGATCTTACGCGGAGTCTTGGCCAGACGCTGACCGGCCTGAACTTTTTCGCCTTCCTTGCACTCAAGGTGAGCTCCAGCGGGAATGGAGTAGCTGGCCACGACCTCTTTCTTGTCATCGACGATGACAATCTGCGGATGGAGATCGTCCTTGTGCTCAATAAGCACTGTGCCCATGACGCCAGTCTCGTCGTCAACCTCCTTGCGGATGGTGACGCCGGCAATCATGTCGCGGAATTCGATCTTACCTGACTTCTCGGTAATGACAGGAACGTTATACGGATCCCATTGGACGAAGGTTTCCCCCTTCTTGACAGTTCCACCATCGGCGATCGAGAACACGGAGCCGAGTACCACGGGGTAACTCTCAAGCTCGCGGCCATCCTTGCCGTGAACACCCACGGTGCCGTTCTTGGAGAGCACGATGAAAGTGCCATCCAGCGCCTTGACCGCACGAAGGTCACTGTAACGGAGAACACCATCGTTCTTTGCCTTGATGATCGGTTGCTTGAAGGTCTGGCTGGCCGTTCCACCCACGTGGAAGGTACGCATCGTGAGCTGGGTTCCCGGCTCACCGATCGACTGGGCGGCGATGATGCCGACAGCTTCACCGAGACCGATCATCAGACCGTTAGCGAGATTCCTGCCGTAGCACTTGGCGCAGACGCCGCGTTTGTTCTCACAGGTGAGCACGGAGCGGATCTTGAGCTGTTCGTGGCCGACCTTGTCGAGGGCGGCGGCGATCTCTTCATCGATGAGCTGGTTGGCCTTGATGATCGCGGAATTATTAATGGAATCCTTGACCGTCTCGCAACTGACGCGGCCGATGATGCGTGTGGCCAAGGAGACGACTTCCTCGTCACCCTCGTAGATCGGGCGGACAACGATGCCATTGACGGTACCGCAATCATCGCTGGTGATGATGACGTCCTGGGCGGCATCGACCAACTTGCGGGTAAGGTACCCGGAATCGGCGGTCTTGAGCGCCGTGTCGGCGAGTCCCTTGCGGGCGCCGTGAGTCGAGATGAAATACTCGAGCACGGAAAGACCCTCGCGGAAGTTCGAAAGAATCGGGCGCTCGATGATCTCGCCGGATGGCTTGGCCATGAGTCCGCGCATACCGGCCAACTGCTTGACCTGCGTGCGGTTGCCTCGGGCACCGGAGTCGACCATCATGAAGACGGGATTGGCCTCTGGGCGACCATCGTTATGCTCAAGCGTGCGGAAAAGGGCGTTGGCAATCTCCTCACCAGTGTGGGTCCAGATGTCCTGCACCTTATTTTTGCGCTCACCATCGGTGATGATTCCACGACGGTACTGTTTCTGAACTTCGGCGATCTGCTTCTGAGCACTCTCGATGAGAACGGCCTTCTCCTTCGGAATGATCATGTCGTTGATTCCGATGGAAGCTCCGGCACGGGTTGCCTCGCGGAAACCGAGCTCCTTGAGCTTGTCAAGAGTCTCGACGGTACGGGCCTGCCCGACGGCCTTGTAGCAACGCCAGATGATGTCGGAGAGCTGCTTCTTGCCGGCAACCTTGTTGTAGAAGCCAAGCTCACTGGGCCAGATCTGGTTGAAGAGGACACGGCCGACCGTGGTCTCGATAACGACAGGTTCCTTATCTCCGTAGACGGTCTGCAATCCCCGGTCCGGATTCTTAAAGCGGATGCGGGTGTGGATCTTGACGCTCTTTTCCGATAGGGCCAGCTCGACCTCGCTCGATTCAGCGAAGAGGGGAAGACGCACCTCGGAGGATTTTGCATCCTTGGTGCCGACATTGCGCGGATTCTGCGTTAAGTAATAGCAACCGAGCGGGATGTCCTGCGAAGGATTGGTGATCGGCTTGCCGCTGGAAGGAGAGAAGATGTTGTTCGGAGCCAGCATCAGGGTGCGGGCTTCAAGCTGAGCCTCAATGGAGAGCGGAACGTGAACGGCCATCTGGTCACCATCGAAGTCGGCGTTGTAAGCCGTACAAACGAGTGGGTGAACGCGAATTGCCTCACCTTCGATCAGGATCGGTTCGAAGGCCTGGATCGAGAGACGGTGGAGGGTTGGCGCGCGGTTCAGGAGAACAGCATGGCCCTTGGTGACTTCTTCCAGGATGTCCCAAACCTCGGGGGTCTGGCGCTCAATGAGCTTCTTGGCGCTGCGTACGGTGTGCACGTAGCCGAGCTCCTTCAAGCGGCGGATGATGAAAGGCTCGAAGAGAACAAGCGCCATCTTCTTGGGAAGACCGCACTGGTTGAGCTTGAGCTCGGGTCCAATGACGATGACCGAACGACCGGAATAATCGACGCGCTTACCGAGCAGGTTCTGACGGAAGCGGCCTCCCTTGCCCTTGAGCATGTCGCTGAGGGACTTGAGGGGGCGATTGGCGGCACCGGTGACGGCACGGCCGTGGCGGCCGTTATCATAGAGAGCGTCGCACGCTTCCTGAAGCATACGCTTCTCGTTGCGGATAATGACCTCGGGGGTCTTCAGCTGGAGAAGGGTGCGGAGACGATTGTTGCGGTTGATGACGCGACGATAGAGATCGTTGAGATCCGATGTTGCGAAACGGCCACCCTCGAGAGGAACGAGGGGACGCAGATCGGGAGGGATGACGGGCAGAACGCTCAGAATCATCCACTCGGGACGGGTCTTCGATCCCATGAATCCCTGAACAAGCTTGAGACGCTTGGCAAGCTTCTTGCGGATTTGCTTGCTCTTGGTCTGGGTCATCTGCTTTTCGATCACCTGCTGCTCCTCGAGCAGGTCCAGGTTCTCAAGCAGTTTGCGGATCGCCTCGGCCCCCATGCCGGCGGTGAAGTCTTCGCCGTACTGGTCCTCGGCCTCACGGTACTCGGTCTCGGTCAAGAGCTGGCCTTTCTCGAATGGGGTCTTGCCTGGATCGATCACGATGTAATCCTCGTAATAGATAACGCGCTCAAGCTGACGACCGGTCAGGTCGAGCATAAGACCGATGCGTGACGGCATGCACTTGTAGAACCAAATGTGGGAGACAGGCACGGCCAGATCGACATGACCCATGCGCTCGCGACGAACACGGCTCAGGCAGACTTCAACACCGCAACGGTCGCAGACAACATTCTTGTGCTTGACGCGCTTGTACTTGCCGCATGAGCACTCCCAGTCCCGGGTGGGACCGAAGATGCGCTCGCAGAAGAGACCACCCTTCTCGGGCTTGAAGGTCCGGTAATTGATGGTCTCGGGATTCTTGACTTCGCCTTTGCTCCAACCGCGGATGGTCTCCGGATTGGCGACGATGATCCCGACCTCGTCGAAGGAGGCCTTGATGGGATCCGACAAAAGGTCGGGTGCTACTGCAAGTGCTGTGTCGCTCATGGTAAGTGGAATGCTGCTGGCTTGGTGAGTGGTATGATCTGCTTCGCGTGTGCCTAGTCGCTTCGATTAAGCGGCGGTATCGATGAAGGAACGGGGTTCGTCCTTTTTGCCGACGCGGACATCGAGTCCGAGTCCCTGCATTTCCTTGATGAGCACATTGAAGGACTCGGGGATGCCGGCCTCCAAGGAGTTGTCACCCTTGACAATGCTCTCGTAGATACGCGTACGGCCCTGCACATCATCAGACTTGACGGTGAGCAGTTCCTGGAGCGTGTAAGCGGCGCCATAGGCCTCGAGCGCCCAGACTTCCATCTCTCCGAAACGCTGACCTCCGTACTGAGCCTTACCACCGAGCGGTTGCTGGGTGACGAGGGAGTAGGGACCGACGGCACGGGCGTGGATCTTGTCGGCCACGAGGTGTCCGAGCTTGAGCATGTAGATGATGCCGACAACGACCTCCTGATCGAATGCCTCACCGGTACGACCGTCGAAGAGCTGCGACTTACCGTTCTCCTGAATCCAGGAGAATCCCTCTTTCTGACCGGCTTCCTTGAGGTACTCGCGGATGCGGCTCTCAGGAATTCCGTCGAAAACGGGGGTGGCCACCTTGAAACCGAGGGCCTTGGCGGCGACACCCAGATGGGTTTCGAGAACCTGACCGACGTTCATGCGGCTAGGCACGCCGAGCGGATTGAGCACGATATCGACGGGGGTACCGTCGGAAAGGAAAGGCATGTCCTCCTCGGGAACAATCTTGGCGACGACGCCCTTGTTACCGTGGCGTCCTGCCATCTTGTCACCGACAGAGAGCTTGCGCTTGCTGGCGATGAAGACCTTGACCTGCTTGATGATGCCGGGATCGACGTCATCACCGCTCTCAACACGTCCGAGATTCTCTTCCTTCTCGTTATCGAGGTCGGCGAAGCGGTGCTCGAACTGTCCGATGATCTCGCGGATCTTGTTGCGGATCGGGCTCGGGTCGATCTCGACCACATTGTAAACGCCGGCCAGCTTACGCAGGAGCATCTTGGTGATCTTTCGATTAGCGGGAATGATGATCTCTCCTGACTCGCCGTTGACAACGTCGAGCGGGATCTTCTCGCCGAGGAGCACGTTGGCAAGGCCTTCCGTGAGCTGCTCGAAGAGTTCTTCCTTACGCTTCTTGTTATCGTCTTGGATCATCTTCTGCTGACGCTTCGACTCGGACGGGGTCATCTTGATCTTAGCGGCCTTCTCCTTGGAGGAGACGCGCACGTCCATAACAATGCCGTAAGTTCCAGAAGGAACGGTGAGGGAGGTGTCCTTCACGTCGGCTGCCTTCTCGCCGAAGATGGCGCGTAGGAGGCGCTCCTCGGGAGCCAGCTCTGTCTCACTCTTAGGAGTGATCTTGCCGACAAGAATATCTCCAGGCTTCACTTCAGCACCAATGCGGATAACTCCATCGGGTCCAAGGTTCAGGAGAGCCTCCTCGCTGACATTCGGGATGTCACGAGTGATTTCCTCAGGCCCAAGCTTTGTATCACGGGCCCCAATCTCGAATTCGTCAATGTGGATGGAGGTGTAGACATCCTCCTTGACCACTCGCTCGGAAATCATGATCGCGTCCTCGAAGTTGTAACCATTCCAGGGCATGAAGGCGACGAGCACATTGCGGCCGAGCGCGAGCTCTCCGTTCTCCGTGTTCGGACCGTCTGCAAGCACGTCACCCTTCTTGATCACCTGGCCCTTCTTGATGATAGGCTTCTGGTTGATGCAGGTGCTGCTGTTGGATCGCATGAACTTGCGAAGCTCATAGACGTGCACACCGTTCTCAGGATCATCCTTGATCTTCTTCTTCCCCTCGGGAAGCTCGCCATCCTTGGTGACGATGATGCGCAGTGAGTCCACGGAAGCGATCTTGCCGTTCGACTCGGAAACGATCACCGCACGGGAATCACGGGCGACGCGGCCCTCCATTCCGGTCCCGATGATCGGGGCATCGGAGATAAGGAGAGGCACACCCTGGCGCTGCATGTTCGAGCCCATGAGCGCACGGTTGGCGTCATCGTGCTCGAGGAAGGGGATGAGACCGGCGGCAACGGAAACGAGCTGCTTCGGAGAGACATCCATGTACTGGATCTTCTCGGGCTCGATCTCGACGAAGTCTCCACGGTAACGTGAAGAGACCGTCTCGCCGAGGAATTTGCCCTTGCTGTCTAGGGGTGAATTCGCCTGAGCAATATAGAAGTTTTCGTCACGGTCACCGGTGAGGTACTCGATCTCATCGGTTACCTTGCCATTGATGATCTTGCGGTACGGGGTCTCGATGAACCCGAAGTCGTTCACACGGGCGTACGTGCTCAAGGAGCTGATCAGACCGATGTTCGGACCTTCAGGGGTCTCGATCGGGCAGATGCGGCCGTAGTGGGATGGATGGACGTCACGAACCTCGAATCCAGCACGCTCACGGGAGAGACCTCCAGGCCCAAGGGCCGAGAGACGGCGCTTGTGGGTGAGCTCGGAGAGCGGGTTCGTCTGATCCATGAACTGGCTCAACTGGGATCGGCCGAAGAAATCACGCACAACGGCGCTCAGGGACTTCGGATTGATCAGCTTCTGAGGCGTGATGTGATCGACGGATGGATCGTAGAGGGCCATGCGCTCGCGAACAAGACGCTCCGTGCGGGAGAGTCCCACGCGGCACTGGTTGGCAAGCAGTTCTCCAACCGTACGGACACGGCGGCTACCGAGGTGATCGATATCGTCAAGCATCCCGTCGCCCTTGCGGAGCTTGAGAAGGTAACGCATCGACTCAACGATATCTTCCTTGCGAAGGACGCGGTCATCGATCTTGGGATCAAGGCCAAGCTTCTGCTGGATCTTGTGACGGCCAACGCGACCGAGGTCGTAGCGCTTGGAGTCAAAGAAGAGACGCTTGAGCATGCCACGGGCATTCTGGGCTGTTGGAGGATCGCCGGGACGGAGCTTGCGGTAGATGTCCTTGAGTGCCTCTTCCTCGCTGTGGGCAGGGTCGCGCTTGAGGGATTTGACGATCGTGTCGTCATCCTTGGTGTCGATGACCTTGACCGAGTTGTGTCCGGCACGGATCAGATCGCGAATGACGGCGGGAGTCAGGGGCTCGTAGGCGCGGGCAATGATTGCGTCGCCCTCGCGGACGTCGGCAAGCAGGACCTTGGTGCTGATTTCCTCCTCGTCGAGCTTGTCAGAGAGCTTCAAGTTTTCGATCTTGTAGAAGAGAGCTGCAATCTCCTCGTCCGTGGGGAACCCAAGCGCACGTAAGAAAGTGGTCGCAAGGAACTTGCGACGGCGCTTACGGCGGTCGAGGTAGACATAGAGAAGGTCATTCGTGTCAAACTGCACCTCGGTCCAGGAACCCCGGTCGGGAATAATCCGGAAACCAAAGAGCAACTTTCCGTTGAGGTGAATGTCGGACTCGAAGCAGATACCGGGAGAGCGGTGCAACTGGCTGACCACGACGCGCTCGGCACCATTGACCATAAAGGTGCCGGACTTGGTCATGAGAGGGATCTCGCCCATGTAAACCTTCTCCTCCTTGGTGGACTTTTCGTCCTTGTACCGGAAGGTCACGTAGAGGGGAGCACTGTAGGTCTCACCCTCGATCTGGCATTCAAAAGGACCGATCTTCGGCTCGTCCATGTGATAGCTCACAAAATCAAGTGAGGCTTTCTCCTCGAAACCATAGATTGGGAAGAACTCACGGAAGACGGCCTGAAGGCCTACGTTCTTTCGCTTGGAGGGCTCGACGCCTGTCTGGAAAAACTCCTCGTAGGACTTGATCTGCAGTTCGATGAGGTTAGGCGGTTGGATGGCCTCGTAGAGTTTTCCGAAGTTGATTCTTTCAGACATGGTGCAGGATCTTGGGTGGCGATACGGGTTGCCTTAATGGCGGTCCTTTCTTTGCCGGCTAGTGCCGGCGGAAAAGGGAGAGTGGTAAGAGTGTTGGAGACTCCGGGGAGGAACTGGAAAAACGGTAGGCAAAAGAGCCGCCAGCTGTGGGATCCCCAAAAGAAACAGGGAAATCCGCGCGGGCGGCAACGGGATGTGATTGACTAATCTTCGTATGACCGTGGTGCAGGGCTCGGGACAGGTGGAACTTTTCGTTGTACGCCCTTCCGGCCATCGTGTCAACCGGGAAAACCCAAGCGACAACGATGGACGGAAATGAATGGCGTGTGTAGTCGTGGACTACTTGATCTCGACCTTGGCTCCAGCGGCCTCGATCTTCTTCTTGATTTCCTCGGCCTCTTCCTTGGTGGCACCTTCCTTGATGGCCTTGGGAGCGCTCTCGACAAGGGCCTTGGCCTCTGCGAGGCCGAGTCCTGGGACTGCGGCGCGGACCTCCTTGATGACGCCGATCTTGTTGGATCCGACATCCTTAAGGATCACGTCGAAGGTGGTCTTCTCTTCGGCTGCTGCGGCGGGTGCACCTGCGGCACCACCACCAGCGGCGGCGACGGCGACGGGAGCGGCGGCACTCACGCCCCACTTCTCTTCGAGAGCCTTCACGAGGTCGGCGATCTGGAGGACGGTGAGGTTACTGAGCTGTTCTACGATTGCGGTGTTGTCAGACATGGTGTTGTTTGGATTTTGATGCTGTCGCGTCCCGAAGCCTCAGGACATTTGAGTCCGGCAGCCGCCGGCCCGACAGGTCATCGTGTTGTGTTTCCTTCACCCGTCGTGGCTTCGTACGCCGGGAGAAATTATTTTGGTTAAAAGGTTGAGATTGTTGCGATTGTTAGGATTAAGGCAGTTCAGGAACTGCTTTCTAGGCGGCTGGGGCCTCCGTTGGAGCAGCTTCCGCGACTTCTGGAGTAGGGGCGGCTTCCACGGCTGGGACTTCTGCAGCAACTTCTGCAACTGGAGCTGCGGGCTCTTCCACAGCAGCGACGGCGGGTGCTTCCACGACTGGAGCGGCCGGGGCCTTCTCGGCCATGGCTGCAAGAACGCGGGCCAGACTGGCGCCCGGTTCGTTGAGCGTACGCACCAGCTTGGTAGCTGGGCTGAGCAGAAGACCGAGGAGCTGGGCCTGAAGAACTTCCTTCGGAGGAAGGTCAGCTAGTGCGATCACCTGAGCGGTATCAAGGACAGAGTTATCGAGGATACCAACACGTATGGTTGGCTTCTCGAACTCTGCGGCAAAGGTCTTCAGGATCTTCGCGGAGGCACAGATGTCCTTCTCTCCAACCACAAAAGCTGTCTGCCCTACCAGGTGGGCATCCAAATCAGGCAGGCCGGCGTCCTTAATGGAACGGCGAAGGAAGGTGTTCTTGATGACGGTCAGCGAGGCTCCAGCCCCACCAAGGCGACTGCGGAGTTCTGCAAAGTGATTCACGTTCATCCCGCCGTACTCGACGACGATGAGGAAGGGAGAGTTGTTGAGGCGCAGCTTGACGTCCTCTACGATCGTGGGTTTCTCGGGGCGCATGGTAGTAGTCCTAGGTTCCTGGTTCCGTTGATGGGTTTAGTTTTTCAGGAAGGGTGTTGCATCCACGAGAATGCCGGGCAACATCGTGGCAGCGATTGTCAGAGACTCGACATAGGCACCCTTGGCGGTTGCCGGGCGAGACTTGATGACCGCCTCGATCACGGCGCGACCGTTGTCGAGAAGTTGTGACTCACTAAAGGAGAACTTGCCGACAGGAACGGCGATGTTGCCGTTCTTATCGAGCTTGAACTCGACGCGTCCAGCCTTCACCTCTTGGACGGCCTTAGCGGTGTCATCGCTGACCGTTCCGGTCTTGGGATTCGGCATCAAACCCCTGGGTCCGAGAACCTTACCGAGCTTACGAACTTCGGTCATGGCTGCTGGGGTTGCGATGGCGACATCGAAATCGGAAAATCCGCCTTGGACTTTCTTGAGAAGGTCATCAAAACCCACAAACTCGGCGCCTGCTTCCTGCGCTGCTGTAGCGGCTGCACCAGTTGCAAAGACGAGAACGCGAACATTCTTGCCGCTACCATGGGGCAGAGGGCAGGTTCCACGGACCATCTGGTCGCTCTGCTTGGGATCAACACCCAGTCTCATTGAGACGGTGACCGTCTGATCAAACTTAGTGGGAGGCATCTTCTTGAGGACGGTCAGAGCGTCGCTCAAAGGATATTTGCGGCCCTGCTCAACGAGCTCATTGGCGGCGCGGTAACGTTTGCTACGGGTGTTTTGCATGGTGTGTTGCAGTTCAAGCGATCCGAAGACCTCCTGCGGTTGGTTTTTTGTTAAAAATTCTATCTCGCTTTCTTATGCCTCAATCTCGATGCCCATCTGGCGGGCGGTACCACAGAGGGTACGGAAGGCCGCCTCCTCCGTGTTGGCATTCATGTCCTTCATCTTGATTTTCACAAGATCCATAACCTGCTTCTTGGTGAGCTTTGCTACCTTGACCTTGTTCGGCTCTTTGGAACCTGAGGCGATCCCAGCGGCTTTCTTCAGGAGCACTCCGGAGGGAGGCTGTTTGGTGATGAAGGTGAAGGATTTGTCCTTATAGACTGTAATGACGACGGGGAGAATATCGCCTGCCTGCTTCTGCGTGGCGGCATTGAACTCCTTACAGAATGCCATGATGTTGACACCCTGCTGACCAAGCGCGGGACCTACCGGAGGTGCTGGATTGGCCTGTCCTGCTGGGATCTGAAGCTTGATCTGTCCTGTGATTTCTTTGGCCATGGTACGAGTTTTGAGAAGGGATTCGAGAGAGTTCCTAGAGCCGATTCCGGCGAAAAAGGGTAGAAATAAAAGCTGATCTGCTCCTTATGGGCAAGAGATTTTTTGATTTTTTTATTGAATTTACAATTAGGGCCCTCCAAGAAGAATTTTTTTCCAATTTCCAGCCCAACAATCCCCGCCCCACTCAAGCATCCAAGTTCGGGTTGATCTGACTCTCTACTAGGATCACCATACTTCCGTGCGACTCCACCAATCTTATCACGCCGAAATCCAGCATACAGGCTCACTGCTAGTCGCCCTTCCCTCACTGCTCGATCCCAATTTCCGGCGGACGATCCTCTTTCTGACCCACCACGACCAGGAGGGCGCCATGGGTTTCATCCTGAACCGCCCTAGAAATGAGAGCCTGGGGGAACTAGCTGAGTCACCGATGGATCTAGCTACGGTGCCTGTCTTCGAGGGCGGTCCCGTAGAGCAACAGCATCTGATCCTGACCCGCCTGCTCTGGCTGGAGAACGATGTCCGCTTCCAATCGCTCGGGGAGGAAGATCTTTTCCAACTGAATGCTCCAGAGGATCAGATTGGCGACCCCGATCATGACCAGCACCGGAATCTCAGGGCTTTTACCGGCTATGCAGGATGGACAGCAGGACAACTCGAGCAGGAGATCGCTGAAAAGTCATGGCATCTGCTGAAACCCACAGCCGAGATACTACACCCTGTGGGCACTGCTGAGGATGGTATCAAACGCTGGAAAGCGATCATGAAAAAACTTGGGCCAACCTATCATCTCCTCGCCCAGGCACCTGATGATCCGGGGCTGAATTAAGCAGAGAAGGATGAAACTTGAGACCTGAAAGCTGAAATAAAGAACCGGGATCTCTATTACCCACTCAGGTTTCAAGTTTCAGCTTTCAGGTTTCTTTAATCAGATCTTCCCCTGCCCCTTAAGCCAAGCGGCGGTTTCCGCGAGGGTCTCCGCAAGCGTGCGGCGGTGGCTCCAGGCGAAGTGCTCGGCAAAGGTCGTTCCTTCGACGACCCATCGTGAGGGAAGGATCTCACGCACTCGGTCCCGCCCGAGACTCGGGGCGGCGGCACGCCAGGCAGGAACCGCGTCGATCACCAGAGAGGCTAGTTGGATCGTAACCTGGGGAACCGAAAGCGTGATGCCGCGAGCATCGATCACTTCGGCAGCGGTCGCAATCAGTTCGGAATCCGTGATGAGTTGCTCCGAGCCAAGATAGAGGGGCCCGTGCTTCTCCCAGTCAGCAGGCGCAACCACTGCGACAGCCAGTATGGCGTCACAGAGATCACCGACATCGATCCAGCTGTAATGCTTGGGAGCAAAGCCCGGTTTGATGCGGATCGGACCGGCTGCCATCTTGAAGAGCGGTAAGGTGGCGGCATCGCGCGGCCCGAGCACCATCGGTGGCCTGAGAATGAGGAGCCGCCGACCAAGCCGATTGCGGAGTTCCCGCTCCATCGTGAGCTTGGAGGCACCGTAGAACGAAACAGGATTGTCCTGGTGATTCATGGTGCGTGAATGCTCTCCACGGGGCGTGGGACCACCGGCCGCCTGAGAGGAGAGAACGATGATGCGGGCAGTCCGGGGTAGCTGAGACATCAACCTCAGAGTTCCTTCCACATTCGTTTCAAAATACTCCTCGCGTCGCCGTGCAAAGAGGAGGCCTGCCGCATGAATCACCAGATCGGGAGGCATGCCCGGCGGGAGCTCCCAGAAATCGCCGGTGACTCTACAGATCAGCAAGCGCCCGTCATCAGCAATCCCCTCACCCTGAAGCTGTACGCGAAGCTTCTCCGGATCCCGAACCGGAAGAATGATGCGGCTCCAGCGGGAGTCACGATGAAGCTTAAGCAACAAATTCCGTCCGACGAATCCCGTGGAGCCGGTCAGCAGAAGTTCCATAAAAAAGTGATTCCCAATCTCGAGCAGGAGAATCTTTGCAGAGGCTAGAGAGCCTTCTCAAAAATCTCGTAGGTCCGGGAGCGGTGCCCCCACATCAACTCGGCCCCTTCAAGGATCTCGAGATTGTTCGCCTCCACCCAGGAGACCTCGGAGATGTCGTACTTGGCCTTGGCAATCCGGAAACTCTCAAAGAAGAGCAGGGCGCTGAGTCCCTTGTCGCGGTAGTCCGGCTCAACACCCAGTACGGTCAGGCGATCAGTTTTGATGCGCTGGAACTTGAGGCGAAGTGCCATTTCCAGGAAACGCAGGATGCCCTTGCGACCGCGTGATGCATGAAAGACCTCGTTCACGTTCGGAAGAGCCAGCGTGAATCCAACCTCGCGGCCATCAATGCAGACAAAGACGATGATGCTCGGATCGGCGATCGCTTTGAGATCATCTGCCGCGTGAAGCAGATCCTCGAGTGCGATCGGGTAGAATCCCCAGTTCCGGTCCAGGCACTGGTTGTAGAGCCGGTGGATTGTCTCCAGTTCCTTCCTCAGATTCTTCATGTCGATCGTGCGGATCGAGACGTTGTTCCGCTTCATGAGCCAGTTGACGATCTTGGTAACCCGCTCGGGCGGCTCCTTGTGCAACGGGATGTCGTAAGCGTAGAGAGTCCTCACGACCTCAAGTCCCGCCGCCTTATAGACCTCCGCATAATAGGGAGGGTTCCATGGCATTGAGACAAAGGTCGGCCTATCATTCCCCTCGGTTAGAACGCCGCAGTCGTCATTGATGGAGGGGTTGTAGGGACCACGCATGACGGTAAGGCCCTTTTCCTTCAGGATCTTGGCTACCTCATCGACAAGCGCTCTTGCCACCGTGGAGTCGTTGATGAAATCAAAGAAGCCAAAAAAACCGACGGTGTCCTTGTTATAGTTGTTGTGGGAGCGGTTGACGATGGCCGCGATGCGACCTACAGGCTTCCCTTCGCGATAAGCGATAAGAGGGGTGATTTCCCCGTGCTTTTTTAGAAAGATCGACTTCGGGCCGATCAGGTTGACAACACTACCCGGAAACGGCGGCGTGAAGCTCGGATCCGTTCCATGAAGAATTTCCGGAATCGACTCGAACTTCTTCAGGTCCGCCGCGCCGTGGCAGGGCAAAATCGAAAACATTCCGGCGGCGGCCAGGTTCTGTGTATGCTGGGTCATCAAAAGTCCCTAGTTCTCTCGCAATCTTGGCAAAAATGTCGAGCACCTTGTCGAGATCTTCCTCTGTGTGCGTCGACATGAAACTGGTGCGAACAATCGCTTCTCCATAACGAACGGCTGGGTAGATGGCGGGTATGGCAAAGACACCCTCCTCAAAGAGGCGCTGAGCGAAGGCAAAGGCCTTGGCCTCACTACCGATGAGGATGGGCACAATCGGGCTCTGGGTGGAGCCGATTTTAAAACCGATCGACTTAAACCCTTCGTGCATCTTGCGGGTGTTACGCCAGAGCATCTCGATGCGCTCGGGTTCCGCCTGCATGATTTCGAGGGCCTTGAGAACTCCACCGACCACGGCTGGAGCGAGCGAGGCAGTGAAGATAAAGCAGCGAGCCTTGTGCTTTACGAACTCGATCATCTCATGCGAACCGGAAACGAACCCCCCCATGGAACCGAAGGACTTGGAGAAGGTACCCATGACGATCTCGACATCGTCATTGACCCCGAAATGATGGGTCACACCGCGCCCTTGGGGACCGACCACACCGAGTGAATGGGCCTCGTCAACATACATGATGGCACCATATTCCTTGGCTGCCTTCACCATCGGAGGCAGATCAGCCATATCGCCGGACATACTAAAAACACCATCCATGATGATGAGGCGTCCGGATTCCTCAGGGATACGCTTGAGACGATTGCGAAGGGCATCCACCGAGTTGTGACGATAAGGAACCAGCTTTGCGGGAGCGACCTGGCAACCCTCAATGATGGAGGCATGGTTCTCACGGTCACAGAGAATGAAATCATCGGCCTCGGTCAAAGCAGCAAGTGCACCCTGATTAGCAAAAAAACCGGTGGAAAAAAGAAGGGCGCTTTCGCGACCAAGGAACGCTGCCAACGCCTCCTCCAGCTCATTGTGAAGAGAGATAGTACCATTCAGGAGGCGGGAACCGGTGCATCCGGCTCCGAACTTACGTGTCGCCTCGCAGGCCGCCTCGACGATGCGGGGATCTTGAGCCAGGCCGAGGTAGTTATTAGACCCAATCATGATCTTCTCCTCGCCACCGCAGACAACATGGTTCCCGTAGCTCTGCTCAATGCAGCGGAAATACGGGTAGAATCCCTGGGCTCGGGCATCTGCCGAATCGCTATACTCTCGGCACTTCTGGAAGAGGTCTCTGGCCATTGCTTACTGTTAGGAAAATTGCAGGAATCGGAGCACGTGTAAATGCTTTCATGCATCCACAAAGAGCGAAAACAAAGCAAGAAGCAGTAAAAAATCGGGGCGACAGGATTATCCTAGCAGGCCGGGCTCTGCAAAAAATGGCTTCGCTCAGGAATAATGCGCACAGCGCAGGCAGTCGAACTCGGAATCCTTTGCTGAAAATCAACCACTTGCGAAGGGAAACTCACAAAGAGACTCACAAGCGAAAATTCCAGCCATTGACCCCGACTTGCAGACGGTTGTCCGGGCTTGGGAGAATCTGCCTACAGCTCTCAAATCCGCTATCCTCGCCCGGCAGGCGATCCAATCTTCCATGGCACCAATCGGAATGATCGAGGTTGCCCCGAGCAATAACACCCTGGCCATCCTCCGGGAAGACACTCCGATTAGAGACGCAGAAAATGCCCGCTTCTGATCGCCTGGAGGGATTTCAACGATGGCTGAACTTTCGACTCCTACACGCGGCAGTCCACGCGGCAGTCCACGCGGCAGTCATCGCGGCAGTCATCGCAACTTTTTTTGCCGTTCGTGGACTCGGACCCATCGCCGCCATATCAGACATTGACAGACTCGACCTGAAAGGGCGGCTATGACAACTCAGCCGAGCATCAAAACCGCGGCGACGGGAGAGGTTAGGACTTTCGTGGTGTTGGCTATTTGAAGAGGAAGTAGAGGGCGACAAAGCAAACAGAGACCGCAGCAGCGAGGATCCGGTAGTCGCCAAGCCCCGACCAGCCGGGAGTGCGCACGCAGTCGAGGGGATTTTTCCAATAGAGCTTCTGCGGGTCCTCGTGCGCGGCCTTCGGGAGCAGAACCGTGAGCAGGATCTGGAATAGCACGCACGCGGCGAACAAATAGAAGGCCATGAGCATGAACGGGGTCTTGTAGAAAAACGGGGACATCCACCCCATGGCTTCCGGCTGCCAGTTGTGAAGGGTTTTTAGCGAGTAGATGGCAACCCCCGCAGCAGAACCGATCCACATCGTCCACTTGGCGCTCCGGGCGGAAGCCGCCGACCAGAAAACTCCGAGCAAAAACACGCAGGTAATAGGCGGTGCCATGTGGGCCATGATATCAGAAAGTCCCTCAAAGATGCTCTGATACCGGTCGAGAAGCGGAACGAGCGCGATACCTAGCGCGAAGGAACCCAGAGAAGCCATGCGCCCGATCCACACGAGGCGGTGCTCCGGCGTCTCCGGACGGAACCTCTTCCAGATATCGTAGCTGAAAAGCGTCGCGGTCGAGTTCGCCGCGCTGGCGAGATTTCCCATGAGGGCCGCCATGAGCGCCGCGGCAATCACGCCGAACAATCCGTGCGGGAGCAGGCTCTTGATCATGATCCCATACACTTCCTTACTATTGGCGACCTCGACGCCGGGCAGGTGCCCCTGCTTGAGGATGGCAAAAAACAAAAGCCCGGGGAGGACAAAAATGAAAAGCGGAAGGATCTTGATCGCCGCACAAAAGAGCGGGCCGATGCGGGCATGGTTTTCATCCTTCGCGCCAAGGACGCGTTGCACGATCGTCTGATCCGCGCACCAATACCAGATGCCCAATACCGGATATCCCAGAAGAATCGCATACCAGGGGAAGTCCGGATCGACTTCCGCCGGCCGCAGCATGGAGAGTTTTGCCATCTCTCCGCTCGTCTGGAGCGTGGCAACCATTCCATCCCAGCCGCCGGCTTTGTCCCAGGCAAACCACGTGATCAGGACAGCACCGACCAGCAGGACAATGGCCTGAACCATCTCCGTGACGACCACCGCGGCCAGCCCGCCGAATACCGTATAGGCAGCGGTCAACCCGCAGATCATGAAAATGCAGGTCCATTTCTCGATGCCAAAAACCCCGTGCAGCACGAACCATCCGGTGACCAGCGGGAAGGCGATGTGAAAAATGATAGCAGCCACCATCGAGACCACCGCCAGCCAGTCGCGGCATTCGCGGCTATAGCGCCGTTCGAGGAAGTCGGGCAGAGTAGTCACTTTAGAGCGTATGTAGAACGGAACGAAAACCAGCGAGAGCAACACCAGCGTGAACCCGGCCAGCCACTCGAAGTTCCCCATCAGCAGCCCCTTGTCGAATCCCGCCTGCGCCAGGCTCACTAGGTGAACGCAGGAAATGTTTGTGGCAAACAAGGCGAGCCCGATCTCTGGCCACTTCAGGCTGTTGGCCGCCAGGAAGTATCCGGTCGCCTCACTTTTTCCGCGCTTCTGGCGAAGCCCGGCATGGATGCCGATCCCGACGATCCCGAGTAGGTAAGCCGCGATAACCGCGTAATCCAAGGTGTTGATTTGCATATGTATTTTAGGCGTAGGGTTTCCCGGATTCCGAGTGCTTATTGGTTCTTAGTGTTTGTGTGTTGGGAAAGTCAGAGGGGAGAAATTGGCCCATCCCGCACGGGGTGGCCTCAGGGTGCTATCAGGGTGGCTATCAGGGTTTCGGTTCCGCCTGCGTTTGCATGAGCGGTGCCAGCGCATCCGCCCAGCCCTGTGCATGCGCGGCGAGTCCCTGGGCGTTGAAGTGAACCGAGTCTTTGAGCAAGCCTCGCGTGTGGAAGCTGTCAGTCTCCGGCCCTTGAAAGACGCCTGCCACCGTCGCGATGACCTTGCGTTGCCCTTCCACGACAGCGGCCTGTCGTTCCGCAGTGGCTTCTTTTGCCGGGTGAAACGACGCCAGCGCCACGCCCCAAGGCACGTCCCAGCCGGCATCCTTGCGTGATTGCGTGATGGCCTCACCCAACATCTTTGCGTAGTTTTCCGCCGAGGTGCCAGCGATCGAATCCGACTCGCCTTGATGCCAGAGCACGGCGCGGCATCCGTGCATCCCGGCCAACTGCAAGGCTTGTTTCAACCTTGGGTAACCTTTTCCTGTCGGCGTCCAGTAACTCACCGGCGTGCTGCCGACGCCGAGGCAGATGAAGCCGACCGGCGCGTCGTATTTTTTGACGAGGTGGTCGCCGAGGAGTGCCCACGGGGAGCCGCCCCCTCCGCTCGCGCCGGGCTGCGGATCGTCGCCGTGCTGCCAAAGACCATTCTGGAAATTGCAGGAGGACACCCTGTCGTCTTGTGCCTTCTGTTGCGGACCGCCGTGGTTGGCCGAGTTGGATTGGCCGCAGGTCACAAATACTTCGCCGACCCCAACGCGTTCGACTGTGGCGGTGGCCACTGCGGCACCAGCTTTCATGGCTCGGAATTCGAACTGATACCAACCAGTCGGCAGTGTCAGTTTCATGCCGGCGGTGACCTTTGCCCAGTCCTTCACCGTCGCCTTTGTCTGGCGGTCGAGGACGCGGACTTCGACCATGTCTGCTTGTTCGTTCGAAATTGTGACCGCCACCGTCACTTCCGCTACGCCGTGTGCGTCGCGTTGAAAGATGGCGCGTTCCGTCGGCTGTGTGACGCTCAATGGCGATGCGGTGTTCACCGCCGTCGCGGCACTGGCGAGCACTTTGAACACCGGGCCGAAGTAAGAACTGGCCTGCCGTTTCGTTTGCGGAAACACCAGCGCGGCCCCGCGCTCGAAGCGGCCCTCTTCCCAGCGCACCCCGGGGACGGCTTCAATCAGCGAATCATAAGAAAACCCCTCGCCTCCCTTGTGGGTAACCGCGCCGATGACATGGCTGCCAGCGTCCAGTTTCACCGGCTCGATGGCGATATAAAAAGCGCCGTTGTCGGCGGTCGCGGTCAACGGCACTTTGGCAGTGACCATCTGCTTACCCGTGGCGTCCCAGATGGCCACCTCGACCGGCTCAGGTTCGTTGAGTTTGCCGTCTTTGTTCTGGTCGGTCATGCCGAGGGCCGTGACGGTCATCGGCTTGTCGAGCGTGAACCGGTAGCCTACGACGAAATCGCCGCTATTGCTGTTTGAGCCGGTTGTGACGGTGAGGGCTGGCAGGGGCGTCTCCTCGGCAGCGCGGACAGTTACCGCAAACAGGAGAGTGGCGACCAAGATATTTTTCATGATTTTACTTCCTGTATTCATAGCGTAATCCAAGGCGTTGATTTGCATCTTCACGTAGTGGTTGAAATCGTCGCAAAACGCGAGGGATTTGCCGTCGGATAACCTCGGAGCCACCGGATAGCTCTTTGTCCGTCTGAAGGTCAGCCACCCGTGATACGCCCCTCTGCGATTTGACCTAATGGCAATAAAGGGATTCTGCCGGAGCCGGGATTTTCGAAGGGGCCCGGGGATGGGTACGCCGGATCGCGCTGGCTTCCAAAATAATCTGTGTCGATCGTCAACGCGGAGCCATCGGGGTTGAGATACGGCAACTGCGGGATCGCAGCCACGCCCAGAAGCGCCGTCGCCACGGGCTGCGTTTTGTGAATGCTGC
>Ga0214921_10000476_pt1 | contig 74471 bp, 90 predicted proteins | sample LL1505_MetaG_FD_177992 | JGI IMG/M metagenome (GOLD analysis project Ga0214921, IMG submission 177992) | Freshwater microbial communities from Lake Lanier, Atlanta, Georgia, United States - LL-1505 | ecosystem: Environmental > Aquatic > Freshwater > Lake | place: USA: Georgia | collected... | reverse complement strand
TTGTTTTATAACTAAAACATTGCATTGTTATATTACTTGTGCCAGTACTTATTGTTTGTACAACGTTTCCTTTTCCACCCATGATATTTGAAAAAGAACCTAGAATATAATTATTTTCTCCACCAGCGATATTTGAATTAGTACTTACAAAAGATTGAGTACCAGTGATAATATTATTTTTTCCTCCAATAATCGAAGACTTATCTGCTAAATCTAATTTATGACTATCACCGAATATAAAAGAATTTACTGAATTAGATGGGATTGTATTTTTTAAACCTACTGCAACAGAATATTCTGCGTCTACTATGTTTTGTGCATCTTTTACATTTTTAGAACTGGTAACAACTCCAGATATAGAACCTAAGATTGATAATCTTTCTCCATTCCATTTTAAATATCCATCAGTATCGCTACCAACTCTAAACTTTGGAATATCTGGAGTTAAAGAACCAAAACCACGATCATATCCTAAGAAAAATCCAGTACCTACATTAAAATTAGTATCGTTTGCAGATAAAATACAACCTGTAAATAATGCAGGATCGTCTTTTTGTCCTATAGTTAAAGTGGATAAAATATTAGATTGTTCTGCAAGTAATATTTGAGTTGCAACAGAATTTAATTCTGTATCAAATCTTATCCAAAATGGACTTAATGCACTTGGAAGATTAGCATTATTACCAGTATGATTTCTTGTAGTATACCAATAATTTGATCCGTCATTAGAATATTTAACTATATCTCGTCTAGCAGTAGTACCTACATAAAATAATCCACTTTTCCATGGTCCTCTATAAAATACAGCGGGAGAAGCTAAAGACCTACCAGAAACTCCAAATCGTAATTGAAGGACCATTCCTTCATCTGGTTGAAGTCCATTTTTAGCTCTAATTTTTACAAAATATATTCCTCCATCATATGGTATGCCTTCTATTTTATTTCTATTACTTACTCCAGTAAAAATATATTCTCCTGTTCCATATACTCTTGGATAACTTGCATTACCCCAACCATACACAGTTGTTGGAAAAATTTCATATTCGGTTGCTAATGTATTTGTTGTTATTTCATATGAAAATGGTAATTCTTGATCAACTTCTTGATATCTTGAACTTGTGAAAGAAAATGAATCAGTTGGTTTGTATCCAGAGATAGGATATACTCGAATATTTTGATTTTTTGTTATATTTAAATTTTCATATCCATATCCAGTAGGATAAGAAAAATGATTTAAAAATGCTTCTCCAGATCCAGTATAATCTCCACCAAGTCTGCAAGTAAATACTGAATAACCATTTATATTTCCGTTATCTATTTGAGATTTATCACTAGAATTAAAATCTAAAGGAATTAATGTAGGAGCTTTTTTAAAACCAAAAAGATTTAAATTTCCACTATAACCACTAAATATTAATTTAGTAGCATTATAAGCATTAATTCCACTTACTCGAATAAATGCACCTGTTACCATATTTTCTAATTTGCCTTCACCACCTGGTAAAATACCTTGATCAGGCGTAGTTTTAAAACTATTTATTTTTCCAATATCATAAATCGTAGGAAGAATATTAACAAATTTATTGTTAGGAAGAATATATTGGTCCTTATATTTATTTCTAATTATTTTAATTGGGCATATAGGATTATCTACTTCTCTTGGTACTTTTATTCTTAATGATCCATTTGTATTAGAAACTTTAATTCCACTTACATTAAATGATCCAGTTAACCATGTATAACCAGTAGGAGATAAAAAGAAAATATCAGAATTATTTATATTTCCAAAATCTCCATCACCTGTATATTGATCTGGAGTGAAAAACTCTATCTCATCTAAATACCTTGCAGCATTTATTTCAGAAGTATAATCAAAATTTAATAAAGCAGTATTTAATCTTTGAGATATTATTAATTTGTTATTTGTACTTGGAGATAAAACTGTAGTTCCAGAGCTAGGAAAATCAACAGAATATGCAAGAACTTCTGTAGTCTTTAATTCGTTTGGTAAGTTAAAAGATGCAGCTTTTCCAGAATTTGTTATTGTGATATATTTTTTTAATATATTTGGTTGGCCAAGATTCAAATAATTTAATCTTTGTAAATATTTTCCAGATATATTAATGACTGCTCCTGTGCCTATTAAAACGTCTTGAGGATTAAATCCGCTAGCTAAAATTGGAGGATAAGCAACGTTAAACAAACTTGAATTTGTGCTTGATCCATATTTTCCAGATACTGTTATAAAATTAGTTTCTGAATAATTATCTACATTGAAATTCAAAGAATTAGAATCTATTCTAGAAAATTTAACTCCAAAATCTCCAATAAAAACATCACTTACAAAATTTAAATTCTCTCCACTTACTGTAATTTTATCCCTATCTACTGTTCCAGTCAAAGAAGATAATGTATAAATTTCTGGTATACCAAGAACATTAAATCCTGTGATAACACTTCCTAAGTTTTCTTTATATCTTAAATTTTCTACTAAACCACTTTGTAATTTTTTAACATTATATGGAACTTGAAACTCTAGATAATCAAAATTACCAGAAGAATAATTATTATAAATGAGATTAAAATTTAATCCATCTCCACTTTTACCTGATGTGGTTAAATTAAGATTTGTATCAAATGGTACAGTAAATATTCCAGAATTTATAATTTCAATTGCACCTGCAGAACCACTTATTCCAGTTTGAGCAATTTGTAATAGTCCATGTGTTTTACTAGATAAAGGTTTTTGACCAGAGATTATAATAAAATCACCAGTTTGATATCCAGTTCCGTATGATGTAATATCTACGCTAGAAATTGAATATAGATCAGAAATAAAATCTGGTTTAGTTCTATTTCCTAAAGTATCAATTAAAGTGAAATCTGGAGCAGGATTAAAGTTTTTACCAGATATTCTTATATAATCATCTGGTACCCCAGAACGAATATCAATTCCACTAATACTAGGTTTACCAATAATTTTTAAATAAGCATTATTTACTGATGATCCTGCTTGATTAAAAACGGTTAGTTGATAATTTGCTCCTTGTTCAATACCTGATGGAACAGTGAAAAGTATGCTATTTTCATCAATAGTATTATTTAATCCAGAAATGTTTTGTTTATATTGGCCATATAAATTAAAATAACTACTATTATTGGTTATATTTTGACCAGAAAGTTGTGTTATGCCAAATTTAAAATTATCTCCTACAATCAATAATGAATCACCAGTTATGCCAGTCAAAGCTATACTATTGATAATTGGTCTGCTCTGCGTTAATTGTAGAATTGCAAGACTCATTCGTAAATTTCTCCATCTTCAGTTAATGCTTGAATTACATATAAACCAGTTAGATAAGAACCTAATTGAATTGTTCCACTTAAAGTTTGATCATCTATAAGATAAAAAGTATTTAAAAAATCATTTTTTTGCTTTGGATTAGTAATATTTCTAAATTTCACGATTATTGAATTGTATTCTCCTGTTCCGTCTATCAAATTAGCTTTTTTAAAACTTCGACCAGAAATGATTACACTCCCTTGAGTATTTATACCCGATGGAGTAACAGAAATTGGATCAGGAATTTCTTTAAAATTCCCAAAATCTTTTCTTTCATACCCAAATAATCCAAGGAATACGACTGGTCCATTAATATAATAATCTGATTTGGGTATAGTACATGTTCCGCTCCCATTTATAGTTCCGCTTATATTTAAGTCACTAGAAGAAACTGGAGTTAATAAATTATTTTCTTGACCAGGAATAAGATAAATTTTTTGATAAAAAGAATCATCACCAGTTGTTATAAAATTATTATAATTTATTAATTCATTATATATATTTAAAACATTAAATTTTGCATTATAAACGCCGCTTGATCCTAAAGGGTCTAAATCAAAATTTTTATTTGTCATATTAGAAATATTGTATAAATAGCCAGAATCTTGAGGATAAGATAAATTATAATATTCCATGCTTGTTAAAATATATGGAGCATATAATTTATTATTATTGTAATTTATTTTATAATTTAAATTTAAATTATTAATTTCTCCAGATGTAATAGTAAATGAAGTTGTCTTGTATTTGATATTATTATTAATTTGACTTCCACTTATTGTGAGAACATTTAAATCTAAACTATAATTTAAGGTTTTATTAAAGTTTATATAAAATCCACTGGTATCTTTTCCACTTATATAAGAATAACATATATCATTACCCGTATTTATAACTGAAGTAAAAGGGCAATAATCTTGATTAATATTTTGTAATAAATTAATTCTTTTAGTTTTTAAACCTTGATTTATTTGATTTGTAAAAATTTGAATTTGACCAGTATTGTAATTTCCAGTTTTAAAACTTAAAATATGATTTTCATATATATTATTTTGAGGAGTAGTAGTGAATTTAACTTGAAATCTGTTTCCAGATATTAAATCAAAATTTTGTTTTTTAGAGATATAAGTATTAATTTGCTCTGGAACTGTATTTATATTTTGTATAAATACAGCTTCTGCATTTCCACTTGTAGTTCCATTTTGCAAATCAAAAAAGCTTGGATTTGATCCACTCAATAAAAAATTACAATCATCTTTTATAACTTCTGCTTGAAAATTTATTCCAGTTAAAGTATTAAAATGAATTCCTTGAAAATTAACTTGTTCTCCTGATGGACTTAGATTAGGAGAGAAGTTAGTTATCTCAAACATCGTCCAGAAAGGCTTTGGACTCGTACCAGTTAAAGTAATAAAATCTCCATGAACATTAACATATCCAGTATTTCCATCAAATGGAACTCTAAAATTTCCATCAGTTAAGCTATTAAATGACGATACACAATTAATTGTATTATTAAATTTAATTGAATCTACGTAATCAAAATTTATTCCATTGATTTGAATTATATCGTTAACTAAACCAGTACTATTAGACATAGATAAAATTTGTATGTTTGGTGGTTGGAACTTTAATCCTGTTGTATTTACAGCGCCCATAAATTAAGCAGGAGTGATTAAGGTTATAATTGGTTCTCTAGTTTTTAATCTAGGTACAACAACCTCTAACGATCCTGGTCCTTTAAGTTGAAAATCACATGCTAAATTATCTAAAATAACAGCAAAAACATTTGTAAAATTTGATCCTGATATATTTAATTTATCACCAATATTTACTAAAGCAGGACTAAATCCAGAAACTTCTGCTTCTGCTAATATTTCATATTGTTTTATACTAATTTCACTGACGATAGTTTCATCAATATTTCCTCTAAATTTTCTTGATGTTATAAATCCAGTTATTCCAAAAGCATCTTTAAATATAGCTCCACCAAAATTTTTAACTGCGATTGACAATCCAGCTTTATTTCCAGATATACTTAATTCTGGATTTAAATTATCAAAAGAACCATTAAAAGTACTTTCTTTAATTCCAAAAACTCCTCTTCTTTCCTGAGTTTCATTTATAACAATCTCTGGTCTAATATCAACTCTGTAACTAAAAGATGCATTGATATAATTTCCAGTTAAATATTTATTATCAAAATCATAAATAACTAAATTATCCGCATGAACAACGCTAGAAGTTAGATCAATATTAGAATATACAGGAGTAAAATTTCCAGTAGGAGCTTGAAAAAAGATTATATCTGCCGAACAAGATATAGGATTATTAGGACTAATTTTAACAGAGTGAGATTGAAGATATCCTGTTTGGCAGATTCCACCAAAATCAAATATCAAAGATGAATCATTATTTCTTAATGACTTTATGTAATCTGAACCAGTAAATAAATAATTTAAACTTAACGTTCCTTGAATAACATCTGTTGGAGTTACTCTTTTTGTATATCTATCACCAATTTCAAAATATGGAGCGATTTGAGCATCATATGATAAATTGGCATCTGTAGCAACAATTTCATTGCCATTAATTTTAATTAATAAATTTTTTCCATTATAAAACATATTAATAATATTGGGTTAATGTCTTAGTAGTCTTAATGATATCATCAAGATTTGTTTCAATCGTGGAATTATTAATGTGTGCATCAGGCATTTGAATTGTAAAATTATTATTATCAAGCAGTCCTGATATAGAAATTTTTAAAGGAATATTTTCACCTGTATATACAAGTTTATTAAAAATATTTTCTGTCATATTAACTGTTTCTTGAGCTCTAATTGGTTTGACTTCTACTGGCTCTCTTTGACCTAAAACATATATAGGATTTAGATTACAATTAAATGTATAATTAAAACTATAAGAATCACCATTTAAACTTTTTCCAGAAACGATATTAATTTTTGAACTATGAGCAATACTATCAGATACTGCGCTATTTGGATTAGATTTTAAAGAGATATCACCAGAAATTGGAAGATAAGATATATAACTAGCTTGAGCTGTAATAACATTGTTTGGCTCAATTTTAATAGAATAATTATTTAAATAACAACTATATCCAGTAACACCCGCTAAAGCTATAGTAACTCCATAATAATTAGTTGGAGCAGAAATAAAGTTTTTAATATCTGATATAGTATTAAAAGCGGGATCTCCAGTTGGATTAATAATGTATTGAATTTGAAATGTACTAGATGCAGGTCCAGTTGTTACCAATCTTTTAAAAGGCTTTCTTTTGCCCAAAGTATAAACAGGTCCCAAAGCAATATCAGAGTTTAAATTAGCAGACGTAGCAATAACTCCTGTTCTATTAATACTTAATTCACATTGATCATAATATATCCTTGGCATAAATTTATCCTTTTTCCTTTCATAATATTACACTATCTATGTATAGTACTCGAAAATGTTAATTGGGCCAATACTGTGCCATCCACATCTAAATTATAGTCTTCACTTACAAGTAAAGCATTGTTAATATTAAAAGTGTTAATAATGGTATTTGTATTATTTTTCTTTAAATCTATAGAAAATGATTTTAATTGATTTTTTTGCGGATAATCAAAAAGGTTTTTAATTTTATAATTATTTAAAGATATACTAAAAGATGAAATAATTTCTATAGGATATTGTAAAGTAACATCTGATGGAGTTACTTTGCCAAGCTCATAGATTGGTAGTCTTGTGGATTTTATATTAATCTTGAATTTATTGATTTTTTCTTCAGCTATATCGTTAAAATTAATAGAAATGTCTCCAGGACCAATAATATTCAATTTTGTTTCATCTATTTGAAAGTTAGGAACAGATGCTGAACCACTACCAAAGTTATTATAAATATTCCATTGACTTGTTATAATAGGAATAGCACCAACATTGCACTCTATCTCATAATTAGCTAAATAACCGCTAGTCATTATGAATTTATTATTATCATTATTGTAACTTAATAGCAAATTAGCTCCATTACTACCAGTATATTTAATAAATTGATCTTCATTTATCATAATATTAGTTAAGTTTAATGCTCCTATAAATGCACCAATAGGCACAGTATTTACAGAATTATTATTTAATCCTAAATATTTTATATTTTCATATGGATTATTATAACTTGCCTGTATAGTTTGAAGACCAGTTACAGGTGAATTATCTATAAATAATTTATTAGATTCTCTTGTAAAGCTAAACATATTAATTTTTACCTTTTTCCAATATATAATTACACCCCTTTTAAGTGTAAATCATATAAAGGAATAAGGTATATATGCCGTCTATTAACGATCCTATAAGGAATTGGGTGAATTTTGGTTCATCCTATCAATTTACAAAAAATGATATTGTAAAACATGAAAATAATTTTTATTATGCTGTTAAAGATCATGAAAAAGGTGGGGACACTACAACTATTCCAAGTATTGATAATAAATTAAACCTTGAATATTGGGATGGAGTAACTATCCTTCAAGATACTTCAAAAATACCTAAGTTTTTTTGGATGGCATCTTACACATCAACTACTAGTCATAAACCCTTAATTACTGTAATAAGATTTGGTAATGGATACGAACAAAGAATAAATAAAAACATCAATCCAGATTTAAAAACTTTTCAATTAAAATTCGAATTAAAAACAGAAAAAGAAGCATATTCTATTGTTCATTTCTTGCAAGATAAAGCTGCAACAAAAGCTTTTGCATATGATCCACCAACCATATACTCAGAACAAACTTATAGAACAAGATATGTATGTAGAGAGTGGGAGACAAATTTTAATTTTAAAGAAAATTATACAATCAACGCAAAATTTGATGAAGTATCTGGATAAGAATTATGGCAGATATAAATACGATTTTTACAGAAATATTAGAATCTCAAAGGGATATAAATACTCATATACATGAATTAGAACCAAGTAGTCCAATTTTTTTATATGAAATTGATTTGAATGATATTCAACCTGTAACGATAAATTTTGGTGAGCATAGCATTTTCTCAGATGGAGTAATTCGAATTCATAACGATTATAATTTATTTAATGTCAATCGTGGTATAATTATTTGGAAAGATAAACTTTATTATCCTTTCCCAATCTTTGGAGAAGGATTTGATATAACATCTAATGGCTCGTTGCCTACTCCAAAAATTAAATTTTCCAGTCAATTCTTAGAAGATCAATATAATTCATTTTATAAATACATCAGAATGCAGATGAATGAATTAAAAGATATTGTTGGAGCTAAAGTAATTAGAAGAAAAACATTTTTAAGATATCTTGCTGGAAGTAATTTTATAGGTGGAATTAATCCATTTAATGAATATGATGATGCGCCTTGGGCTTCCAGAGATGGAGACACACTAACAGTAAGAACAAATCAATTTCCTTCTGCAAATAGTTATAAATGGATAAATTATCACTATAAACCAGTTGCTGATAGAGAAAAAAATATAATATTTTTTAATGTAAAATCAATTTATAATGACAAATTGTTGAGACAATCTCAAGATTGTAGTTTTTTTGCTCCAAAAGAAGTTAAAAATTTCTTTAATATTTATGTAAATACTAATATTTTAGAGACAAACACTGATAATCCTATTTTTTATCAAGATGTTTTTATATTTTCTGGTAATAAAAATGGTTTTTCTAATTTAATTTATAAAAATGAAAATGAATTTAAATTAAATGGCACTTCTAATCAACTTAAATTAATGGCTAATTTTAAAACAAAAAAATTTGTCAATGAAAGTGGAATAACAATACAATATCCAACTGCTTTTTCAAATACTGGTAATTTAGTAAATTTTATTTCTATAGGATCTAGTGGTCAAATCTATACGCAAACTCAAGAGCTAACACAAAAAGAATTGAATTTTAATCAATTAGATCCTGCTCCTTTAGTCAAATATAATACATCAAATCAACAAACAACTAGTTTTGATATTAATTTTTCTACTAATCCAAGCGGCAATTACTTAAGCGGAAATTACTATATAAATTATTTAGCTTTAGAAACTGGATTTTATACAGGAAGAAATCCAGACACAAATGAAGACGTAAAATTATTAGCTCTAAAACAGTCTGTGAATTTTGGAGCAAATAATACTGGAGAAGTTTCAGTATCATATCCAACTACTTTCACAAATTATCAACCAAAAATATTATTTAATTCAAATTCTAATGCTAATAAATTAGATTTTATTACAGAACTAAGAAATATTACTACTTCAGGTTTTAAGTTTTACGCATCTGGAACTACAAATTTAAATACTCATACATTTAATTTTATTGCAACAGATTATCAACCTGTTTTAAGTACTCCTACTGGAATAACACAAACATTTTCTAATTTTTATAATTTTGGCTCTGTATCTGATGAAGAGTTGGTAACATATAAAAGCGTTTCTAATACAGAAGTAGAATTAACTCCAGATATTTTTTACATAGATCGAAAGATTCAAGAAGATTCTACAAATGCTGTATATGAACTTGCATCTCTTTTAGATATAGAAGGAGTAAAGCTTCCAGGTAGAGTTTTGTTGTCTGAAAATTGTCCATTTCATTATCGTGGAGAAGGTTGCGTTTATGAAAGATTCGATAGACTTACAGAAAAACATTCTGGAGTATATGGGAATATAGTTGGCCTAAAAAATATACCTATTGCTACAGGCACAACAACTATAGGAGGGACCGCAGATAACGAATCTTTATCTCAGATTAGTCAATTAAATGAAAATAATTTAACATATGGACTATTATCTGCTCCACCTGTAGCAGATCAAAACGATAATGAATTTTTTCCAACAAGAAATACTGCAGGATCAGCATGGAAAGACCTAGGCCATTGGAATAAAGATTTTAATTATCAATCTGGAAATTTCGTACATGTACAAAAAAATCAACTAAATTATTACTTTGTATGTAATAAAAATCATACATCTAATTCTGTAAATGCTCCACCAAATACTGGATATTGGTTTCATGATACATGTTCTAAAACTTTAAATGGATGTAAATTAAGATGGAAAAATAATTTTAATTTTGAATCAGTTAAAATTTCATATTTTGTTGAAAGGTCGGATTTTGTTACTGGCATCAGTGCATACGCAAACGTGCAAGAAGATATTTCTGCAGAAACTATTCGTCCTCCTATTGATCAAAATAACGAAAGATTATTAGGTATTCTTCCATTTGGTGGATTCCCTTCAGCAGAAGGAAAATATAGGACTCAACAATCTCAAGGTGGATCATGATTAATATAGATTTTAATAGTTCATTAAAAAATGAAATTAAAGATCTATCTAATAATAGAAAAGATATAGAATCTTGTGGTCTAATATATTTTGATGAAAAAAAATTAAAATTTAATATATATTCTTGTAAAAATATAGCATTTGATAAAAAAAACTTCTTCTCAATATCTTCTTTAGAGTATTTAAAATGTAGTCAATTAGGTAAAATTGTTGCTTGTTTTCATTCTCATAATAACGACAATAATGAATTTAGCGAAATAGATATGTTAAATAGTAACAAACATAATATAACATTTATACTCTATAATATAAAAAATGACATATTCAATATGTATTATCCAAATACTTACAAAAATAAATACATTGGCAGACCATACATCACTGAAGTTTCAGACTGCTTCTCTTTGGCTATAGACTATTACAAAAAAGAATTAAATGTTTCAATATATTGCCCAAAAGAAATAGCATATCCAAAAAATTTAAAAGATATAAATTCTATATATGAAGATTTTTTTGAAAAACAAAATTTTATTAAGCTAGATAAAAATACCCCTTTTAAAAAGCACGATGCCTTTTTTATGCTATTTCCTAACGTTTCTGAAGTGTATGCTACTCACTGCGCAATGAATATAGGAAATAATACGATTTTACACCATCCATATAATTCTTTTTCTTGTGTAAATATATATGACGATTTTTATCGAAAACATACGAAATATATCGTCAGGCATAGGAGCATGATTTAATATGGTAAAGGTTACATTACATGGTGATTTAGGTGATCAAATTGGTTCCGAATGGAATTTAAAAGTGAACAGTGTTTCAGAAGCTATAAGAGCTATAGAAGCTAATACTGGAAAATTGATAAAATACCTTATTCAACAAGCACAAAATGAAGCAAAATATGAGATATTTATTAATAATAGATCTGTATGGGTACCAAACATAGAAAGTTTACCTCAAAAAAATAAAGATTTAACAAAAAAACATATTGATTCATTAAGAAATTCAGAATTGAACATGCCGTTTGAAAACGACAAGCTTTCTTCAATTGATATAATTCCAGTTATTGAAGGCGCAGGTGGTGGCGGTGGAGGTGGAGGAGGATGTTTTCCAGCTGGAATTAAAATATCTACTCCAAATGGAAATAAAAATATAGAAAATTTTAAAGCAGGAGATGAGATTCTTTGTTTTGATAAAGATAAAAATATTAAAACATCTGTAGTCGAAGAAACTTTTTTCCATGAAAAAAATAAAATATTAAAAATTACCTTGTGGGGAGGCAAAACTATACGTGCAACAGAAAATCATTGGTTTTTAAATGAACACAATAGATTTGCACCATTGTCAAATTTTAAAATAGGAGATATATTAATACATCAAAGTGGAGATGTTTTACCAATAGAAAGAATAGAAGAAGATGGTTATGAAGATGTTTATAATATGCATGTAAAAGATCATCATACATATATTGCTGAAGAAATTTTAGTTCATAATGGAGGAGGTGGCAAAGGTGGTAAAGGTGGAGGAGGAATGATGAAAGGTATTATAGCTATTTTTTTAGCTGTTATATTAGCTATTATTCCAGGAACTCAAGTATTTGCTGGATTAACACTACAAATGATGATGCCAGCAATTTTAGGACTAGTTGCTGTTGGAGTTAGTTTAATGTTATCTAAACCACCTCCAATGGTAAGTCCAGCCGCTATAGCCAATCCTTCTGCAGATTTTAGTGGCTCTCCAAATGGTGGTGGAGGAGAACCCTCTTATTTATTTAATGGACCAGTTAACACGGTTGGAGAAGGTGGACCTGTTCCAGTAGGATATGGAAGACTTATTATAGGAAGTCATCAAGTTTTTGCATCTTACGATCAATATTATAGAATTCAATCAAGAGAATCTCATCTTGAAACAGAAGGCAAACAGGTTGGTAAACCAAAAAGAGACCCAGGAGGAGATCTCAGCTATCCATCTAAAAGTTATTATTTTAACACAAGAGGATATCCAGTAAAGATAACAAATATAAATAATGAAGACATGTCAACAACTTCATTAACATCTTAATATGGCTGCAGATAACGCTAAAAGGTGTAAAGATTGTGATCCAAACAAATACATTGAAGGTATTGCATATAGAGGCGCAAATGGACATAACTTTGATAATGATAAAAATACTTATTTTAATGATGAAGTAATTCCTTTTTTTAATGATCTTGGCGACCCAAAGAAAGATGAAATTACTGATGTAAGCACAGGATTAGATGTAGACGCAGATCTTCTTGATTTAGTCCAAGCTTATAATCCAGCATTGAATCCAAGTAATAATACTAATAAAGTTCAGGATGGTATATCCCGAGGTTCAATACAAGGAGTTGATAGAAATAAAGGATTTTGGTTTGTATTTGATTTTGCAGATGGAACGATATTAAGAGGAGCCGCTGGTGAAACTTCTTTAGTTCCAGCAAAAATTACAACTTCTGGATTTGCAGATGCAACTAAAGGACAGTTATTTTCATATACAATAAATTCCGCTCAGGCAGTAACATATTATTATATATCAAGAAATGAAAGCTTTGAAACTTATTTACAATTTAAAACTGCAAGTACTGATCCATCAAAAACTATAGCTACAGATACTTTATGGACTTCAGATAAACCAGTCTCCAAAGTTGGTTATTATACAGTTCAATTAAATGCTAGCATCTTAACTGCTGGAGTAGACAAAAATAAAAAACCAATAACAATTGATTCTTTTAAAACTTTAACAATTAAATGTAAAGATTCTTTGGGAAATAATCCTATAAGAAGTACATCTGCTCCTATTATAAGAGCACAAGCAGGCACAACTATAGATTATACAATCAATACAAATATATCAAATGGAACATGGGACGCTAGTATAGATAATGAAGGATTAGCTAGATTAAGTATATTAGGATTAAGTTTTAATAAAGAAACAAAAAAAATATCTGGTACTATAAAAAGTCCATCAAATTTAATAACTATCACTTCAATACCAATAACATTATTTAATAGTGATGCTGCTTCAGGCCAAAGTATTAATTTTAATTTACAAATTGTTACAGGAACAATTAGCGGCTCTACCCCAACCATAACACCTTCACAAACTTTTAATTTCGTTGTTAATCAAAAATCTTCAGGAACAATCAAACACAATAATGCAAGTAATTTATGTTTTGCTGTTGATTATTTACCAGAAGGATTATCACTAAACAGAACCACAGGTGTTATATCTGGAACTCCAAAACATGCATTTAATGAAACAATCACATGTTACGTTGCTAATAATAAAGCAGTATCTACAGGAGTTAATATAACTTTAAATATTACTCCAGATGAAACAAAAAATATCAAACCTTCTGCTAGTTTTCCATCTAGCATAAATATATATTCTAATCCAGCATTTACAGTTCAAAATGGAACAATAACTCTTACATTATCTCCTACTTCAGATGCAATAGTAAGATTTGCAAAAATGTCAGATATAATTTCTGCAACTGGTAAAGGATATGGTTCGATTGCTCAAAGTTTAGGAAAGAGTGGATTAGGAATATTAGGCGGATTATTTAATGATGCTACTGCTAATGCTATCTTAAAGCCTATACCAAGAAATAGTTCTAAACCTATAACTTTTTCAAATATTACAAATCCTGATAGTAGAAAATTTTTTGTTTATATAGATGATCCTACTTCAAGCGCTGGAAATTGGGTAGTAGAAACAGATTCAGTTTTAGATAGTAGAACTGGATTAAAAAAAGATAAACCTAGAATAGATCCCGTTACAGGATTAACAATATATAAATTTGTTGGAAGCACCAAAAAAGGTAAGAATATTGATACATCTACATCAATTAATGTTGATGTTCTTATGGTAATAGATGCTGGAGAAGATACTAGAATAGATAGCAATGGAAAAGTTTGTTATACACCACCTACCGCTCCAAAAGGTGGAGGCAAAAAAGATGGTCCAGTTTCTAAATTAAGAAGCGCACTAATGAGCTTGACTATTAGAGATATAAATAGAAAATTCATAACGCAATCAGTATCTTATACAACAAATGATGTACCAAATAAGAACCCAAACAAGGCAATTGCTGGAAAAACTACAACTGTAGGAACTTATTATTCTAATTTGCCAACAGAAACATATCAAAAAATTGAAAACAAAAATGATGACTATTTGATTCCTGATGTTCTTTTTACTGAAAGTAAGCCATTAGAAGCAAAAAGAGTTCCTAAAACTATTAAGGCATTTTTCTCAAGCCAAAAGGCAATAGACGACTTCCAAGAACTAAATGAATATCAAGCTTATTATTCTGCTCCAAGCTCTTATAACGATATAACTATTCCACCAGCATTAATTGGAGAAGTCAAATTAGAAAAAGATATTGCAGGAATTGGTGAAAGCAACGCTAAAAAATTAAAAGTCAATCCAAACAAATTAAAATATCCTAATGGTATACCCACAAAAGCAGGAGTTTATACTTGTAGAATTGTACCAGCTGCAGATTGTTCATTTTTAGAACCTCAATTTGTTAATCAAATAGCATTTACATTATATTTATACACCGAAGATGAAAAAAGTAAAATAGCAACAAACAATCAAATTTATACATGCACTTATCCAACTAAAACAAATAAAACACGAACTACTGCAATCTCTTTTTTTGGAGCAAAGGATCAATTTAATTATCTTGCAAATGTCATACCAAATCAAGCAACATGTAAGCCTGGCCAAACAGTAGAAGACTACCGTACATTGACTAATTACTCTACTGTATATATAAATGAAGCTAAAAAATCTGAAGATGTTGGTATAACAACTTTAACAAATATATCTATATTAGATATTATCAGCGAAGGACCAATAGAAGGAATAACAGATTACGAAATAATACCACTTCCAGGAAATAAAGAAGGTATGCTCGGATACGAAAATGGAGTAAGAATAGAAAAATATCCTGGACCCGATCCGTTAATTCGTTCTATATATTGGAATGAAACGCCTTTGGCAGATAATACATATCCGCAGAATGCATCTCTTAATTTTGATTTTATTAGATTAGGTTATACAAATGGAGGAAAGCCATCTTTACATTCTAATTTACGACAGCACAAACATATAGATTTAAAAGAAGAAGTTTATACCAAGATATTAGCGCCAGGATCTAAAGTAACAGATATACTTAATATAAAACAAACAACTCAAGAAAATAATGCAAAAAATGTTAAAATTATAAAAGATTATGATCAATCTAATTTATTAGTTAGAATTCCTAAGAGTATTTCAAAAACAAAAACTTCTGGAATGAAATTATTAGGAGCCAGAAAAATACAAGATACAGGAGAGATTATAAGATATAAAAAATCAATAAATCTTTTAACTAAAAATTTATCTGGTTTAAGATTAAATATTAAAGCTTCTGTATTATTTAAACAAATTGTTGATTTAACTATATGGGAAAGTGCTGCAGATGCTGCAAAGAATACAACAACTGGAAGAGTAGATAGATATGCACAGCTTTATTATTTGAGACTTAAAAGAATTGATTCTAGCATCACTGAACCACAAAAAATTTCTTATATTAAATGGGATGGAACTCCAGTTCCAGCATCACAAATTAGTGCAGATTCTTATAATGTTGGATCAGATACGTGGGTTTTAAAGATAGTTGGAAAATTAAATCAAGGAGCATATATAGAAAGTTTCGAATGGCTTGGTTTAGATAAAGTTTCCTTACCAGAGACAATAGGATGGGAAATAGAAATTACCCCATTACATTTTGAATCAGTTGATATAAATATAGCTAATAAAGCAAATGTTGATTCTGTTACAGAAATATACGATGAGAAATTAATATATCCAAATACAGCTGCAATTTTAACTAATTTTGATGCCAGATTCTTCAGTACTATACCTCAGAGATCTTATGATACAAGACTATTAAAAGTAAAAGTTCCATCTAATTATAATCCATATACTAGAACTTATCAAGGTAGTTGGAATGGAGAATTCGCTTTAGCTTGGACAGATAATCCAGCTTGGTGTTTTTATGATATGATTACAAATAATAGATTTGGATTAGGTAAGTATTTTGATTCAAAATATGTTGATAAATGGACTCTATATGAAATATCAAGATATTGTGATGAATTAGTTAAGAGTAAAAGATCAAATACTCCAAATGATGTTGATAAAACAAAAATAGCAGATGTAGAGCCAAGGTTTACATGCAATCTTCTTTTTTCTACTAGAGAAGATGCTTATAAAATAATAAATGATATGGCAAGTATTTTTAGAGGTATTGTGTATTATACGGCTGGACTTATTTTTGCTTCTCAAGATAAACCTAAAGATCCAATTTATATTTTTAATAATTCAAATGTCAAAGAAGGAGAATTTACATATAGCAACACAAGCAAAAGAGTAAGAAGAAATGTAGCCTTAGTTAGATATAATGATAAAGACAATTTTTATAAACCAGCTATTAAGTATGTAGAAAATAGAGAAGGTATATTAAGAAATGGCATAAGAGAAATGGAAATGAGCGCTTTTGGATGCACAAGTGAAAGTCAAGCTGAGAGATATGGAAAATGGACTTTATTATCAGAAAATTCAGAGTCAGAACTTGTATCTTTTGAAACAAGTCTTCCAGCTTTATATTTAAAACCTGGAGATATTGTTATGATACAAGATCAAAATAGACAAAATAAAATTCTTGGCGGAAGAACATATCAATTAAGAACAGATTCTGCAATTATTGATATAAAATACAATGATATGACTGGATTTTTACCAGCAATTGGAGATTGTAAATTTAATGTTTTAACGCCAGCTGGAAATCTAGAAATTGGCACAGACAATTCAAATGATTTTATGGATCAAATTTCAGAAAATTCTTCTTTACAAAATGATAGCATTAATATAAATTTAAAAGGCGAAAATATACCTGTTAAAACCCCAGATAGCAATACAATCAGAAGAAAACAAGTACAAACTATTAATTTTAATACTACTACTGGAGTTAGTGGATTATCATTTCAAACATTTGTTACTGAAGAAACTGGAATTAATTATAGTGGATATGCAAAAATTAATTTTCTTGGAAGTTTAGATAATGTAGAACATACATTATTACAAAATACAGTATGGACAATTGAGTTAGATCCAGAAACATACAAATACGAAAAAAGTCCTAGTATTTTTAGTGAAAAAAATTTAGAAAAAAGAGAAAAGCCATATTTAGGAGCACAATTAGAGCCATATATTGATCAAACTCAGAAATTTAGAATTTTGGATATAGAAGAAACAGAAGAAAATAAATATAAAATTTCAGCTTTAGAATATGATGAAACTAAGTTTATGGAAACAGATAAAATTTAATTATGAGTGCTGAATTACCAGATCAACCAATAGTAGAATTTAAAAAAATTAAAATAACAAATTTTGCTGAAGGTTTTGTTTTTAGATTCCCTCCGCCAGAAGAAAATCAAGATCAAAATGGATATAAAATATATTCTTCTGATTCAGATACTTTAAGTAATTTACCAAATTCTAATGACCGAAGAAATCTTATAGCAGAATCAATATATTCTTCTGGTTATGTATCTTCTTTTTTTATACCAAAAAACACGGGTAATTATTTCTTTCAAGTCTTTTCTAAAAGTCAATTAGGATTTGAATCTTCTGGACAAGCTTTTTCTGGGATAGTAAATATTCTAGATCCTATAAAAGAAATAAATTTTAAGAACATTAATTTTTATTCAAAACAATATAATTCAATGATTCCTGATATATCAGGTGGAAGCTTTGTCAATCCTTCAAGTGATTTAGTGGTTGGATGGGAATTCGATTTCTCTGCTCCTACTACAGATGAATTTAAGTATTACGTACCAAATACAACAAATATTGATTTTGCTAATTATCTTGTAGATAAAAAAATAACATTTTTAGATCGAATTATACCAAAACCAAAAGACGAAACAATATCAACAAATCAGACTATATTAAAAAACTTCTCAAATGATATTAGAAGATTAGATTATGATCATTCATCATCTTCAACATCAAATACTAATTTAAACTCTTATAGCGTTGGAGATGTTGGACCAATGTATACAACTGGTGGACAACAACTAACAAAAGGAGAAAATACAAGATTTTTAATATTTAATGCAAAAGATAATTTAAATTCATATATTCAAAATAATACATTTTATGTAGAAGGAATTACAACTTTAGGACAAACATTTTTTAATCCAAATAGTCAAACAATCTCTGGCTATATTAATAATCAAATTCAAAATTTAACAGGATCTGGATACTCTCCAAAATCATTTATACAAGTAAGTAATGTGGGATATTATAACGATTATTATAGCGTTATAGAAGCTATTGATTTCAGTGGAAACTCTTCTGCTGGTGGAAATGTGTATAATGAAAGCACTAAAGAAGCTAGATATACAAATTACAAAGGATATAAATTATTAAATATTAGTCATGTAAATATTGATCGCTCAAATGTATTGAAATTATTTAAAAATTACAAAAGAGAGACTCCAGAAAATATTTCATTTACATTTAAAGAGCTTTTACCAGAAAACATAGGATTAGAATCTATCATTATGTTTCCACAGAAATTTAATAAAAACATCAATAATGATCAAGACAAAGTCCGAGAAGATAATTTTATATTTATAGATGATTTATTTAATATAGATGATAACATCTCTCTTAAAAACTATCCTGTAGAAAGAATAGATGATCAAACTCAATCAATTTATAAATTAACTGTAAAATTATCACCAGATAGTTTATTGCCTCAAGATACTATATTCTCTATGAAAATATATTATATGAATGCACTTCAAACTTCTGTATTTAGATCATTCTTGACTCAATTTAATGCTGCGATTGATAATGATCAAGTAAGGGCATTTATTGATTCTAATAATCTAATAGATAAATATATAACATTAACAAAATGTATTAAACAAAATCCTCTTTATACATCTACAATTGCAGCAAGTTATCAAGGTCTTGTGTACTTCTTTACCCCAGAAAGTTACAAAAATATAGCTTGGCCTGATGAAAACTATTGTAATGATTATTTGAATAATCGTGGAGCAAGAATGTTAGATTTTGTTAAAGATGGATTTGCTTCTGGACCTCAATTTTTTAATTATTTCCCAAGATCTCAAGCAAAATTAATCAATAATACATTTCCTAATGATTACTCTTATTATACTACATATAGATGTTTAGATAGTTATAAATACAGCTCTTTAAGTTCTCAAAATGTAACCTGTCCAGAAGATGTGCCTTCTAGTGGAATTAATAGTAATCCTGCTTATCTTGGAGTTTGGGATCCAGGTAACATTGGAGATGTAGACTCTCCAGAAACTCGAGATTTTAAATATGTATGTGATGATTTAAAATTGTTTTCTGCAAAAAATATTTATTCTGTTAAAGTTTTGGGTGCTGGAACACAAAAAGAAGATGCTTATTCTATAATAGAATTTATACTAGACTTACCAGATGCAGAAGACTTTATTGTGCAAGGAATATCTGGTTCAGATACAGTTCTAGAAAAGGGCATTAAACAAATAAATGGAATTAATTATCATTACTTTGTAGCAAAATTTGTTTCATCTTGTGGTATTGATAATGATCCCATATTGAATGGAAAAGAAGTTAATTTAACAAATATAGTAGATTCAAAAAAGATTATATCTTTTGTTATTTATCCTACCAAGTTAAAAATATTTGAAGATGAGGGTGATGTACCTTATTTTGGAAAATATTATCTTTTTGCTAATGATGCTTCAAGTAATGAATTTATGTTTTTAAGAAGTTGCCCAAAAGATTATGTATCTTTAACAAATTCAAGTGACTGCGTTGATGGCTGTTGCCTTGAAGATAATTTAAAATCTCTTCAAAGAGTACCATATAAACAATTCTATATATTAAGCTCATATAATGAAGATCCATCTTTTAATATAGATTTACCATATGGTAAAATAGTAGGAGCTAATACTTTTGTGATTGGATCTTTAAATTGGAGATTTTTAGCTTTAAATTATTCAGCAAGTAATCAAGTTATTTATTATAAAAAACCAACAAAACAAAATAGCACATTATATACAATGATTAATTTTTCACCAGAGCATGATGTATCTTTATACAAAGTAGCAATATATATTAAACAAACAAATGATGTAAATATAACATCTAGTGATTGGTCTGGTTCAGATCTTATAGATACTTATCAATTTGATGATGTTGTAAAAAGTTATCCAATCATGCTTTCTTTGCCAGATTTCAAATACTCTAAACTTTCACAAGAAATGTATGGTAATTTAATTACTAAATATGCTTCTTGGATTAATAATGGACAAACATTTGCTGTAAGAATAGTGTCAATAGATCGTAGTGCAGATAAAGTAGAACAAACTTTTGTATTTGTAAATCAGCCTTAATTATCTTCCCATATCACGACCTTTACTGCCTTGATACAATACTCCTCCTGGTCGTTGTTCTTCTACTATAGTTTTTAATACTTGTTGTCTTAATAATTCTGCAAACATTCTTGATTTTTCTAATGTCTTTTTGAGTTTTTCTTGATCATTTCCACCTTTTCCATTATCTTCTGAATTAGAATCTGTAGAAGACTTGCCTTCTTGACCATCTTGACCAACGCTAACATTTATATTAATGTTATTGGTTATTCCATCTGATGATGATGATGTAGTATTTCCATTATCACTTGTTTGATTTTGGTCTTGAATTTCTTTTGTTTGGTCTTCTACTGATCGGTTTAATTGCTCTAAAGATTTTAATAATTTAGTCAAAGCATCTGTCATTTGAGTTTGACTATCTTGTTTCTGACCATTGTTTTGCCCTAAATTTTGAGTTAAAGATGGCAAATTAGTTCCAACTGGTCCGCCTTCTGCAAATCCAGTAACTTGTCCTCTATTTAATCTATCGAAAAATGGTTGCCCAAAACGATCTACAGCATCTTTTCTTACAACATATTCTCCACCCATAAGCATAGCTGGTACATCATCTTTTACTGAAGTTCCACCATAAATCATTCCTCCAGTTGCTCGGCTAGCCCAGCTTGGAGTAGCTCCTAACCTGCTTCCTGCTGAAAAATATGTAGAAGGCGCAGAAGCAATTCCTGCTCCATAGCTTATTGCTCCACCACCAAAAGGAGAACTTGAAAATGCATATGGACTTAAAGTTGTAGGAGTCATTGGGAATTGGAATGAAGATAATGAACTTAATGAAGTTCCTGATCCAAGACCTAAGTAATTCATGTAATTATTAAAACCTGACATTCCTCCTGGGTTATAATAATCTTTTCCTGAACCATAAAATGATGAGTATCTATTTAAATAAGATGGAATTTGAGGATTTTTTCTTGCTAATCCAACTTGCTCATATAAATTTCCAACACTTTGATAAAGGCTAGGAGACTCAGACTTCATTTTATCAAGAAACATTTTGATTGGAAACGATGGATCATACGATGGTGCATTTGGATTTTCCCATGGATATTGATTTGGATTTTCCCATGGATATTGTTGACTAGAGGTTTGTTGACTCACGGATTGTTGACTCACGGATTGTTGACCGACGGCTTTTGCATTAGATTGAGCTCCAATGGTAGGTATACCATTTGCATCTCTAAAAATACTAGGTAATGCATTTTTACCTTTACCTAATGGATCAAATATCATAGAATAAGCCTTTTGAGCTAAATTTTGTGTTGTTCCACGCAAATTTCCTACAGGAGAATTAGCACTTTTCGCTTGACTATTTGTAACAGCATTTGTAACAGCATTTGTTTCTGCTATAGCGGTTGCTTTTGGTAAAAGCATGTTTTTCATGTATTCATCATATCCTGCATAAAATGCTTCATTTAAAGGTTTTTTAACAAGATCACTAGATGGTAATCCACCACCAGCTATAACAGAATTATTTGTACCAGCTATATTATTAGGTAAAAAAGATTTTATTTTTCCTGCAACGCTTGCAATTTGTTTTGAATATCCTGGATATTCTCCAGCATATTCTGCTTCATATAAAAGTTGAGCTCTTTGTGCAGGATCAGCAACTCCAATTGTTTTAGAATATCTATCTTTAGATAAAAATCCCACATAGTCATTAAAAAATTCTTCTGTATTATTATAACTTCTATATGATTTTGGAGCAAAATCTCCTCTAGCTCTTTCGTCTGCATTCGCTGGCATTGATATTGTTTGTCCTTGATAACCTTTTTGAGCTTGAATACCACCTAAGTTAAATGATTTTTGAGACAATTCAGATTTTCCATAATTACTTTCAAATGCAAGTTGAGCTAATATAGCTTCTGGAGATGTGCCTAATCTTTGAGCAGCTTGAACTGCGTATGGATAATATGTTTTAACAAATTTGTTAACTTCTCCACCATCAGCATATCCTTTAACAATTCCGCCTTTTGCATATCCACCATATGTGCTTCCTTGTCCATAGCCATAACCTTCTAATCCAGAAATCATTAAATTAGGTTTTGTAACTAATCCTGTTGGTGGTACAAGCATAGCTGGTCGTGTGAGATATTGCTCTAGATAGCTTTTATTTTGAGTAAATGTTGATAATCCAGCTGGCGCACCTAATCCTACATTTATTCCTGATCCAGCCCCATAATATGGAATTTGACTTCCATCAAAACCGCCATATCCTCCCATGCCCCCATACGATTGATATGGACTGGTAATTCCCATAGCAGCTCTATCGAATGTTTGTTTTTGTATTGCGCTTTCAATTTGTTTTGATATTTGTTCTTGATATCTTGGATCATTAAATTGTTCTCCAGGCTGAAAACTACTACCTCCACCTCCACCAAAGCCCCCAAGTGCAGTACCTCCAATTTTTCCTAAGAAATCAGCAATCATACCACCTGATCCATTTAAAGAATATGTTCCACCGCTTCCTCCAGAAGATCCTCCAGAAGCTGCTCCTCCAAACAATTTTTGTAAACCTGTTCCAAAAGGAGCCTTGGGTAAAGATGATATAGCTCCAAATGCGCTCAATCCTGCACTAGCTAATCCACCAATAAAAGTATTTGTGAGACTTCGATTGTATTGAGCCATAGCTTGAGAATTTATTTCATCTGCTTGTTGTTGAGCTTGTTTTCTTTGCTCTTCTACTTGACGCATAGCTTCATTATAGCTAGTTTTAAAACTAGATACATTTTGTTGATATCCTTGAAATGTTCTTGCATTTTCAGATCTCAAATCATTCATTGGATTATCTTCTCTGGTCATTCCATAACTACTTAATAAATTAGATATATTATATTTGCCTGTGTATTCTGGAATATTTTTTAATTGTTCTGGACTAGATATAGTTCTTTCAAGAGCATATGGACCAATAGGATTTTGCACAAGATTTCCTTGAGGATCAAAAATATCAAAAGTATTTGCAAGACCCATAGATATACTTCCGCCACTAGCATAACCTCTGACCATCCCTCCGCTATTTAACATATCTAACATGCCTTTGCCATATTTATTAACAGCACTTTTTCTTAAAACATATTCGCCATCTGTTAGCATTGCAGGAACATCATCTTTTGTTCCGCTTCCTCCTTGCACATGCCCACCAGAACTATATTTACGAATAATTCCTCCTTGAGCTTTGCCACCACCAAATATACTATTAAATACGCCTCCAAGTAATCCGCCACTATTATCTGATGTTCCACCAAATCCACCGCCACCAGTTAAACCACCAAGCAAGCTTCTCATTCCAATACTAAATTGTTCTTTAATAATTTGCTGAGATATGCTTAATAACATATCTTGAAAAGCTTGATCTGCAGTTTTTGTTCCATCAATAAATGCACCAAATGCATCTTCAAATCCAGTTTGTAAATTAGATGCAAGATTAGCAAAAGATTTATTAATTTTATCTGCTGTTGTTGCAGCATTGTCTCCAAGATTACTAAAGAAAGAATCTGCAGGTCGAAGACCTTCTTGAATTTTTCCTTGCCTTAATTTTCCTTCTAATATGCTTTGCTGTGCAGCTGCTTTTTCTCCAGAAAACATAAATGGAGCATTTTTCTCAAATTGAACTTCGCTAAATAAATTCTTTAATCTTTCTGTGGCTTGTGATAATGTTATCGTTTTGTTGATTAGATCTTTTTGTATATTTGCGGCTTCTTGATTGTATTGACTAAATTTTTGAACATTTTCTGCGCTATATCCAACTTCTTGCATTAATTGTGAGAATTGACTTTTAGCACTGTCTCCAAAAGCTTGACCTCTGGCTATATTAGCCTGTTCTCCAAGAGAACTATAATCTATTCTACCTAAAGCTTGAGCACTAATTGGAGTTTGGCCTCCAAAAGCTCTACCATAACTTTCGAGATCTGCAATCTTTCTTTGTCCTCCGATAAGTTTTTGATTCTCGTCAGCTATAGCCTTTTGAATTCTTTCAGCTTCTAGTTTAAGATCACGGAAAGCTTGGATGAGACGATCTGCAAATCCAGATTTAGTTAAAGCATTTAAATTTTCTGCAACGACTGTCGCATATGTTCCATTTGCAGTATACGCTTCTACTACTTTTTTAATTCCATCTAGTCCTTTTGCATTTTTTAATTCAGCTTGAAGTTTCCCTATTTCTTCAGAACTTAGAGGTCCGTTTTTACCAAAATTAGCAAAAAGTTGATCTAATTGATATGCTCCATTTTTTATTTGTTCATCATATTGTATTTTTTCGGCACCCTGTAATCCTTTTTTATTTTCTCCTTTGATGTAGTCTTTACTGACCAAATCCACACCAAGGCTAGCAGCGACTCCTATATTTCCAGGTAGCATGTTTTGGAGTAACATTTTTCCAGCTCCAAGAGCTCCTTGTTGATACAGTTTTGGATCAACAAGATCATTCATTTTTTGATTATTAGTATATAAATTCGCAGATGCAGCGAGACCTTTTGATTCTTTTTGAGCTTCTGTTTGTAATTGTGTAATTTTTTGTCTCAACTCTGCGGTATCTCCTATTCTTGCATAAAGATCTGTGATCTGTTTACCTGCTCCTGGTAATACTTGGTTTAATTGAGCTATACTTTTAGCAAAGTCTTCTTCTGCTTTGGTTCTTAATTGAACTCTTGTTTGAGCACTTAAATCTGCTCTGCCCTCTATTGAACTTAAAGTCTCCAATGAAACAGACATAGTCTGAGTTGCAGCTGAAATATTATTAAATTTTTCTGTTGCAGTTTCTAATCTTCTTGCAACATCTGGCATGATATCATTTAATTTTTTAAATACATCGTAAATTCCGATTGCTAAACCAGCACCACCTCCAATCGCTGCGCCATAACCTCCACCAACTTGAAATCCTAATCCAGCATAAGAAGCTGTTGTGCCAAGTCCAGATATTCCAGATTTAAGAGCTCTTCCACCACGAGTATTTTCATCTCCAATAAATTGAGCAGCTGTATCTGCTAATAATGGTGCAGCTAATGCAAGTCCTGCTCCATATCTTGATCCAAATCTTCCTAATGCTCCTCCAAAACCACCAGATATTTTTCCTCCTTTATCTCTTGCGAAAACTCCCATCTGACTATTCATAGTGGCTCTTTGTGCATTTTCTTGAGACAATAATTGTTGTTGTTCATTTTTAAGATAATTAATCTGTGCTTGGTCTTTAATTTCTTTTGCTTCTTCTACTTTGAGCAATTGTTGTGCGGCTATTCTATCTTTTAAAATTGCATCTAATTTACTTTTTTCTAATTCCAACTCTGCTCCTGCTGCTCTGCCAGACCCACCGATACTCTGCATAATATAAAATAAACTCATAGGATCAAAGCCAGCAAAATTAGGTATAAATCCTGCAGACATCATGCTTTGCATCTTTTTGGAATTTTGAACTGCATTACCTATTCCTTCTGGATGATCTCTCATTACTGCTGCAAAGTTTGGTTGAGTTTTACCATCTCTAACGTAAAGACCAACACCTTGTTGAAAATCTAATACTCCTTTTCCTCCCATTTTTCCTTCGGTACTTAAAGCTCTATCTATTGGAGAAAAGTTAGGAATGAAACCTTGAGATTTGTTTTTCTTAGAAGAAGTTTTTGGAATTTTAGCATTTAATAATTCTTTAAATGGGAGACCATCGAGATTAGAATTATAAGCTTTTTTAATTATTGATCTAATCGCTCCAGCATCAGAGGTTAATTTTGCATCAGCTTTGATTAAGCTGGATTCAAATCCAAATCTTGACTTAAATTGTCCACTTGCTGCACCAGATTCTTCAAAATCAAAAGGTCTTCTAAAATCGTCCTCTACAGATTGTAAAAATTTTGTTGGATTTTTTGTAGCAATTTTTACTACTGTTTCAAAAAGATCTCCGATAGTTCCTGGAGGTAAAAAGGTTTTGCCATTTTTTAATTTTCCAAGTACTTCATTCACTCCATCTCCTTGATTTCCTAATGCACTACCTATAAACTGTGTTGCCACATTAGCTAAAGGTGGTAAAAGTTGTTGTGTTAATAATTGAATAAACTCGTTGGGTTTTTGCTTACCTAAAGCGTCCAAAGATCTAACTTGCACGCCATTAAATTGAACCGTATTTAAACCTATAGATGGGTCCGCTTTAACTGCGTCAGAAAACATTGGTAATGTAGCTAACGAAGTAGAGGTAGATAGATCACCGCTTTTGCCTCTTAAAGATAAAACTCCTAAACTTGTTGCATCAAAAGGTTTAGTTATTTTAGTTGGATTATTAGTAGATCTGGTAGCTAAGATCGTTTTTTTAGCTCTTTCAAGAGCTGCTGATTCTTCTGGGCTTATATTACTAAGAACTCCTGTCTTATTTGGTGTTAATGTTGTTAATTTCCCACTTGCGATAGCTTTATCTATTCTTTGTTGTACTTCTGGACGAATTCCTGCTGCAAAATTAGGAACGAATCCACTACTAGCATACGGATTAATACCATATTTATTTTGAAATTTTTCTTTATAAGCTTTTCCTGCATCGCTATTAGCTGGTGGCATAATTCCAGGTTGAGATAATCCAGAAAATTGTTTTACAGTTTCTGCATCATTATAAGTTACTCTTCCATAATTTGGAATATTCATAGAGCGAACTTGACCTGGCATATATCCACCAGAAATTGCACCCATCATTTCTTTGTTAGCGTTAAAATTAGGAATAAATCCTTGGCTTTTTGTTTTAGCTGTAATAACTCCTTTTTCAGAAGTGACTCCTCTGCCAATTAAGCCTCTTGTTAAACTTGCAGCAATAGCTGTAGATTGTGCTCGAGCTTGAGATTGAGCTTGAATTACAGTTAATATATCTTTTTCAACTTGCAAAAGTGAAACTTGTTTGTTTAAAATATTTTGAATTAATTGAGGATTTTGAGAAAGAATACTGTTGATACGTTCTTGAATTTGAGCTTGAGCTTGAGCTTCTTTATTTAATCCTAATACTGTTCTAACTGCTTCTGTTGTAAATTTAGCAAGATTACCAAATATTTTTAGAAAAACTCCAATTAAAATCGCAAGTCCTGGTCCAGATACAAAAGAGCCAATTCCTTCAAAAATTCCTTTTCCAATTTTGCCACCAATTGAATCTCCTTTAACATCAAAAGCTTCTAAAGCAGTATTAATTCCACCTAAAACTTTTTCTATTGCTGGAGCAAAACTTAAACTTCCAATATCACTTCCAACTTTTGTTAAATTTGCTACAGTTCTATTTAAAAGAGCAGATAAGGTTTTATTTAATTCTTCATTTCTTCGAGTAGCTTCATCCGTTGCTCCTTGAGAAATCTTTAGTGCGTTGCCATATACAGAATATTGCTTACTTAAATCTCCTAAAGCAGCTTTCAAAATATTAATCTGGAAAACACCACCAACTAATTCTGCTACTTGAGATTTTTGAGCTGCGCCCAATTCATCAAATTTACTTGCTAAACCAGTTAATACTTGAATTGCAGGTGCAGTATTTCCATTGAGATCTCTAACAGCAACTCCAAGAGACTCTAATTGATCTAATACTTCTGTTCTTTGAACTCTTGTGAAAATAGTTTTTAATGAGTTACCAATTACAGCTCCACCTCGTGCAGTAGTTTGATTAACGCTAGCAACAATTGCAAGTAGTTCATCAAAACTAACTCCAACATCTTGAGCAGAACTACCAACTCGTTTAAGAGCTTCTGCAAGATCTCCACTACTAACTGCAAAAGCAGAATCAACAGCCGCTAACTTATTAACAATTTGCGTTGAATCTAAGGCTGAAGTATTAAATGAATTAATTGATGCAGTAAGAGCTTCTACACTTGATGCTGCATCTAAACCAGAAAGACGAGCGAGAACTAATGCATCACTAGTTCTTTTTAAAGTTTGCTCAACGCTTAAACCTTGACGAGCTAATTCTCCAGCTGCAGTAGCAACAGTTGAGAATGCTTGACCACTATCTTTCGCGATTTTAAATAATGAATCACCAAATTGTCCAAGAGTTTTTTGACTAGCTCCTAAAATAACATTAATATCTGTTAGTGATTTTTGAACTTCTATTGTGCTACTAATTAAAGATGTAAAAGCTTTTTGTATACTATATATTGCTCCTGCTGAAGCACCGAATGCAATAACACGAGCATTAGAAGCGTCTAGTGATTTTTGGAACTCATTTGCTGCCCCAGTAATTCTACCTAATGGCTGAGTAAATGCTTTAGCATTAATTCCAGCACCAAAATTAAACCCTTTACTCTCTAATCGCTTTAAAGCGGCCGATACATCCCTTTCCATTGGGGATGTATTTGCCGATAAATTGACTTGTAGATCTCCTATATTTCCAGCCATAATGCCTTTTTCCTATCATAAATTACACATTTATTGGAAAAATATTCAGCTAGTATATATAATATATTTTCTCTTATAATCCATGCAATTTAATAAGATCTTGCATATCTAATTTGCCACCCTTTTTAGCTGCTTCCTTATTAAGATCAATTGCTACTGTTTCATTATCATTTTTAATGCCTAATCTATTAATATCTTCTGATGTAGCACCTATTATAGATGTGGCTACATTATCCTTTTGAGCCACTTTGCTATTCTTATTAAGCACTTCTTCAACATTTTTAGAACCTTCGTACCATTCAATAAGCTTTTCTGGATCAGTCATTAAATAATCTGGTGGTCTAGTTTTAGCATTACTTAATATATTTTTAAAGTATTTACCATAACTAAATAGCTCAATTTGATAAAAACTTAATTCTACAAGAGGTTTTCCATAGAAAATGTAAGGATCATCTTTACTCAAGTAAAATAAATTAGAGAAATATCCAGCAAGGCTAATCTTTTTTAAATTTCTATCATTAAATCTTCCATTTACTTCATTATAGCTCTTAATTAATAGCATTATTTCTTTATTATCAAGGTCTTCGTAATCTGATTCTTTAAAGAATTTTTCTTTTAAAGATTCATCCTTAAATAAAGATACATACATATAATATTCATTAAGCTTTTTAAATGTATAATCTTCTGATGTAAATCCTATGAGATCTTTCTTTTCGAATTTTAAAGTCTTTAATTCTAATTCGTTTTTCTCAATTTCATTATTAATTTGATCAATTTGAGCTTTAAGAAATAGCTTGCTTTTTGTTGTTTTTAAATTGATTAAAAAATTTTCTAATTCTTTGATTCTTTTATCTTTTTTGACTTCCCATAGACCTTCTTTTATTAAATATTCTTCTTGGTCTTTTTCAGTAGGCAAACCCATATTTTTAGCTTTAATGAAGAATTGCTCATTATATATATCTATCTCAGCAGAATCTTGATTATTAACGTGCTTAAAGAATAAAGTCCCGAAACCTTCGATATTCTTTTTAGAATATCCTTTTATAATTTCAGAAAATAATATCTTTAAATTGTTTTCGATCATTCATCATGAATCTGATTTTTTGGCTTCTTCTTTGTTTTCAGTAACAGCTTGTTCAACTGCTGAATCATCAACAGACAAAGCTGCAAGTCTTTCGAACTCTTCTTGAGAAGCTGCACGACCAACATACCAGAAGCTTACAAAATAAGCTAATTTACGACAAACTAAACTCTCAAATTCACTACCATTTTCTTCCATGTTATCGTAAATACTTAATTTACTTTCAAATTCTCCATGACCAAAGAATGGAATTTCATTTCCTTTGTCATCTATAATATAAGAAAGTTGTAATACCCACCAAAGAATAGTTTTATTTCTAGCTCTATTTTCTGCGGTTTGATCAAAAAGACTAGCTTGAGCCGTTTCAAAATTTTGAATTTGTGTTCTAAGTTCTGTTAATTCAACAATAACTTGTTGATATCTTGCTTTTTCGGCATCTGTTCTTTCTGATTCATCTTTAATGCTAAGTTTTTGAAATTCATTTTGTTTTTCAAAAAGCGCAACATAAAGCGTGGCATAAACATTCTTTTCTTCTTCGCTTAAAACTCCACCATCATTTGTGAATCTTTTAGATAGTAAAGCTCTTGTTAAAAGACCAGCTTTGATGCCCTCTGATAATCTAACTCCATAGAATAGTTCAGCTTCATCAAATAAAGAACGAGTTGGCTTGCGGAGAAAAACTTTAACTAATTCTTTTTTATTAGTCTTTTTAGTAGTTTTTACTTCTTCTCCTTTTTCATTCTTAGAGATTTCGATCTCTTCTACCTCTACATTTTTTGGTACATTAAATTCAAATAGTTTTTTCATATGCCTTTTTCCTTTCGATTGATTCTATATAATTTTTAATTTTCTTAAATTGAACTCTACCTCCTAGTAGATTAATGAAGCCTTTACGTTTTTCTTCATTCCAATTGTCATATACATTTTTTAAGAAATTTTGACTTGTTACTACTTCAAAAGTAGGATTTAAAATACCATAACTTCTTAAAGATCTTTGGATTGTTTGCAGTCCTAAATTACCTTTAATAATGTCTTCTTCAGAATATTTGAAGCGGATCTTTTTCATTTTTTTAAATTGAAATCTAATTTAGATATATCATCTTCAATCTCTCTTATAGTATCGTTACCATAATCAAGTACTCTTTTGCGATATTTTTGATATGTTTCATCACTAGTATTATACTTTGAAGTATGAGCATCTTCAAGAATAAATAAAAACTGTTTGTATAGATTAGTTATTTTTCTACGAAGTTGAAATACAACATATTCCTTAATAGGATCGCCTTTTTCCATAGATTTACCTTTGACCTTTTACCTTACTATATATTACACCAAAAAAATACCCCGCCAAGATTAAACTTAGCGGGGTACTTTATATCTTTAACTATTCTGTATATTAGTCTTTTAATCCACTCATGAATAATCCGCGATCTGTTACGCTTGGACCATTGATTTGTGTTGAGAAGCTTAATGTTACTGCTTTATTAGCACCGATGGAGCTTGAAAACTCTTGACTATCTAGTTTTGCTCCTTCTAGCTTGTAGATCATTTGATCTGTGCCACTTGTTGGATGTTTTAGAGTGACTTGTAGATCGTAGGTTCTATCTGCAGTGATAATATCAGCTAGACTACCAGTTGTTAGCTCACCAAGTTCTGCTTGGATTTGCATGTTAACTGTAACTGGGAAGTTGATTTCTCTTGCGAAAGCAAATTTACTTCCAAGTTTTTGTAGTGGAGTACGAGCTAGATCAAAACTAAGAGTATAACTTTGAATTTTTGCATCAGAGATTGTAGCTCCGCCAGATGGTTGATCTATTGTAAGATTAATATCTCCTGGGCGCAAAGCACTTACTGAATTTTGAGCGATAGAGCTTGTTGCTGTAGGTAGTGCATATTTTTTACTTGTAATTTTTGCACCATTAGTTGCGGTAACAGCTGGAATATAATTTCCAGTTACTCCAGCATCAAATTGCATGTTTAAGCCTTCAACATTAATAGTAGCTGTTGGGAAATTACCAACAGAAGCTTCTGTAGAATATGAAGTAATAAATCCGTTTCCAATAGCGATAACGTTTTGATTAGCTGCACCAGTTCCGATTGAAAGTGCATCACTTCCTTCTGCTACTGTACGAATGAAGTAATTTCTTTCATCTGCTGTTTTGTTAAGAATTCCAGAAATACATGTTACATCAGTGCTGTCTAGAGGACCAAAACCTAAAGATTCTTCATTACCAAAACTATTTAAAATATAGCTGAAATCAAGAGAAACTGTAGGAGATTCTAGAATTACGCGATCAATAGCTCCAAGTTCACCGAATTGATTAACATCTTGACGAGCGATGTTAAAGCTGTAATTTGCACTTTGAACTCTGTGCAATTGATTAACTAAATTGGTTCCGCTATTTCCAGCTGAAAAGTGATCTCCTGTTGCTGGACTTGGTCCTGCGTAAAGAGCTTCTGATTGATAAATAATTCTATTTCTTGCCATATTAAAATTCTCCTATATTATCTGTTATTACACTCAAATTTATTAGTTTTCTGATTTTTTTTATGAGCTTCTTGGATATCTATAAACTTCTAATTCAAAGTCTACAAAAGCTGAAATAGCATCTGGATTTAGGTCCTGATATTGAGTTCTATTTGCAACATTTTTGCTAATATATACGTTTTTAATATAAACACTATTAGCTGTTCCTGCTCTACCAGTAGTTAATAAATCATAATTATAACGAGATTTTAGTCCATTTAAACTATTAAATGGCATTTCAGAGGGTTGGATTATTGGAATATAAGTCCTAGCTGTATCCTTGAATATGCTACTTACAGCGTCCATGCTAAATATAGAATCAGATATTACAATAGCTCTTACATTAATATTGCTACTATCTAAGCCACCAAAAGCTAGAGGAGTATTATTGCCACCATTATTCTTTAAATATATTGCTGGATAACTTTGAGCATTAATTGGTAATCCAGTTGGATTCTCTGTTGTTTTTGGATTTAAATTAAATTTTGTTTCAAATAATATCTTTTCTTCGTTTTCATTAGTAAGATATATTCCGTAATCTTTCACAGCATAATTCCCACTAATAGTTGGATTATTTAGTCCTGAATTAAAATAGAGTTGTCCTTGATCTGCGTTAATTGCTACTAAACCACTTTGACCAGTTCTAATAAAATTATTATTTAAATAAACTCCACTAATAATATTAACTCCAGTTATAGATTCATCTCTTATTAAATTTTTAAAAGGTGCGCCATAAGTATAGTAGCCATTATATATATTTGTAATAGGATAAAATTCACTATTATAATTACTAAAAGCTTCACCCTTTTTGATTAATGTATGATCAAACCAAAGAACCATGCTACTCATTAAAATGTTTTCAAATTGTGGTTTCATATGTTAAATTTAGCATTAATTTTTGAATAGAACTTCTTTAATATTACAGACAAGTAAGGTGAAGGTTTAAAGCTACCAGTTCTAACTTGTGGTTCAGCTTGAATTCCAGTAGATGATCTACTATTTTTAATGAACTTTCTAAATACATAATAACTGAATCCAGAAATTCCTTTTTCAACTCCGCTAACCCAACTTTTTCCACCTTCAAATGGCATTGGAGTTTCAGATTCAATTTCTGAAATAGTTGGCCCAGATACTGGAAAATTAATTTTTATATTTTTACCATTTACAGATATCTCTGGTCTAGTACTTACTTTAACTGAATTTTCTAGTATTTCTTTAACAGATTCCGTTGGCTCTGAGCCTTCTTCAAATCCAATATAGCTAAAAAGATTTCCTTGTCCGCCTAAAGTACTAGAAATATTTGATGCTTCTGGACCATTATCAATTTCTTTTGTAACTGGATGATTCAAAAATTCACTAACCATTTCATCTTGACTTTTTTCAACATACTCTTCTACTATTGCACGAACTTCTTTACGAATCAAGCTTGCCATTTTTGAATTTTTTGAAATAGCTTCTGCAATTTTATTTTGATTTAATTTAACTTTCATTATGCTGCTGCTTCTAAGAAGAAAACAAAATAATCTAAGGAGATAAATTTTTTAAGAGTATAATCTGTTATGATATTATAAGGCTTGCCATCAATCATAATTTTTTCTGTTTTTCCATTGCTGGTAATAAAATCCTTAGCTTCTTGTTCTACTTTAATTTTGACTATTCCTTTGCTGACTCTGCTTTTTAATTCTGGCAATAATTCAAGATCTTGTTTTGGATTATATTTAACTTTAGCTTGAAAAGCTCCGCTTACAGGAATATAAGTGATATTTGTTTTCATTGCTGCTTCGCCATATCCAGGAAGCGAATTTGTGGAAAGTTGATTTATTATTTTTTTAGGCTCTTTGTAAACTAAAATTTCTCTTGAAAAGGTATCAAAAAGATCTCCTAAAACTCCAGTAGCATTTGCTATTTCGATCTCTGATAATAAGCTTGCCATTAGATTGACCTATGATATATATTAGCTGATTGATTTCCTTCGTTAGAAAATCCAGGAATAGTATCATCCCCAGCAACTTGAAGAGGTTTGGCTTCATTAAGGTTATAATTCTTAGTTAAAACATTTAACTCATCATTAATTTGTTTTCTTAATGATGCATAATTTTTAGCTAATTCATTTTTATTAATCTTGGTTACAGAGCTACCTTCATCACTTATGCTAATAACGCTGTCTTGAGTTGCAGCATATAAGGCATTACGAAATAATCTTTCATAGTAATGAATGCTGTATATCATTTTAAATATGCTTTTTTCTACATTTCCAAATAAATCAGTATCTTCAGAAGTAATTTCTAGAGTTGTTTGGTCTATATAAAATTTTTTATTTATCATGATATTAAGATCACCAATATTGCTTCTAAGCCAATAAGCTATAGAAGGCACACTAATATCAACTGGTTCACCTAGTTCATCGTATAATTCAGTAGCTACGTCTACAACTTTAATGTTCATATAATAAATATTACACTTTAAATTAATAGCAATATACTCTAACAGTATCTCTAAGTCCTGATGGATTTATAGTAAATACAGGGGTATATAAAGAGCATACAACATAATCACCCATATTTAATGGAACTGGAGGATTAATTAGTCCACTAAAATTATTGGGAATATTTGTATTATTGCTTAAAATAGAAGTGCTAATTACTCCTAGAGTATTTGTTGTAACATTAATAAAATATCCAGTAGAATTTAAAGCTGGTGAAGGTAGTGAAGTTCCTGCTATATGTTGCCAAGTAGCTTTTCTTGCTGTGCCAGTTTCTAGTACTTGAATATATCTTCTATTAGCGCCAGCAGAATTAAATCCTAAATTACCTGCTGCAAAATAATTATGGCCTCCACCAGATGTAGGTTGGTCACTAGTATGATCAAATGATAATACAAAGAAATTATTTGAAGATATAACTGATGAAGCAGCCTCTCCAATTAAAAGAACACCAGATCCATTTACAGTTGGCCTTGTATTTAAAGAAACACTACCTGTTATATTAACAGATATGCCAGATAAATTGAGAATATCAATTTCATTTAAATTAAAATTATTGAAAATTCCAGTACCTGAGACTTGAATATTGTTGATGAAAGTTTTATTTCCGCTGATAATTTGATTACCTGTAGTATAAACAATTGTGTCAGGTAAACTTGCTGCTTCTCCGCTAAGAAGAACTCCTGTTCCATTTACAGTAGGACGATTAGTAAATTGACCATTAGATTTTGTAACGTAAGTATTTGATGCGTTTGTAGAGGTTAAATAAGAGCTAAGGTCTACGCCCGTAATAAATCCGCTAGGATTATTTTTTGTATAGTAATTCGAAAGGTCTACGCCTGTCAATACTTGATTTCCGCTAATATAAATATTACCATCTAATACATTTAATCCACTAGTATTAATAATTACTTTATCCATTGCTAAACCAGTGCCAATATTTGTCGTTCTAAATAAAATATTTGTTCCTTGCCCAGTGTAATTTGGTCTTCCTACCCAATCTTCTGCTGCAATTAATCTTATTGCTGCTCTGCTATTTGTAGAGTAATCGTTTAATCCAGAAACATAACCTCTTGCTTGCAAATTAAATAAAACATCATTTTTTAATACTCCAGAGAGATTAGTTGGAAGTCCGCGAGCTCTTCTCATTAATATTTGAGGTGGATTAATTCCGTAAGCATCGATTTGAATTCCTACATTTTCCCCTGTGTTTCCTCCAATATTTAAACGAAAATCAAGATTTGAAGTATCATATCCATTTCCAGTAAAAGCATTAAGAGACATGTTATCTACAAAAGTTTTTTCTCCACTGATTGTTTGTTTCCCTTTTGTTAAAACTAAGGTCGAATTATTTATATTCCCGCTAACATTTAAATTACCTGTTACGCTCAAATTATTACTGAAAAAAGATGAACCAGTAACTCTTAAATTTTGAGCGATATTAATATCATTTGTAAAATATGAATTTGAAGAAAAAGTTTTTGTTCCATCTATAGTTTGATCTCCAGTTGTAAATACGATATTACTATTTGAGGAATTAATATAGCCACTCAAATTGTTGATTTTCGTATCAAGATTCGAACCAGTATTACCTAAATTCGTAATAGAAGCAAACGTTGCATGTGCTCCAGTAACGTATCCACTCAAATTGTTGATTTTCGTATCAAGAGTTGAGCCAGTTGAAGCAAGATTAGTTACCGTTGCATATGAACTTAAATTAATTCCAGTTAGCACTGCGTTCCCATTTACAAAAAGTCCACTAATAAAGTTACCACTTCCATAGACTGTGAAATTATTACCAGAAATAACTAAAAAGTCTCCTTGACCAGTATCACCAAATGTTGCATTTTCTACAAAAGTTTTAACCCCAGAAATGGTTTGGTTTCCTGTTATAAAAACGATATTGCTAGATGTTGAGTTTATATAGCCACTCAAAGAGTTTATTCTATTACTTAATAAAATTCCAGTACTGTTAAGCTCTCCACTTAAAACAACTCCTGTACCATTAACTGTTGGGCGATTTGTTAGAACAATATTCCCACTGGTTATACTTATGTCTACTCCAGATAAACTTAATACATCAATATTATTTAAATCAAGAGCATTAAAAACTCCACTTCCAGATACATTGATGTTATTTATGAATGTTTTATTTCCAGATATATTTTGCTCACCAAATGTCAATACTGAAACTCCGCTAAGTGAATTTATCTTATTATCTAAAGTTGAGCCAGTGTTAGCAAGTTGAGTATCAGTTGCATAAGTGTTATCTAAAGTTCCAGTATAACCCGTGAACAATCCACTTAAGGAAATTATATTAGAATTTAAAGTAGAACCAGTTGATGCTAGATTAGATGTTGTTGCGTAAGAGCTTAAATCTACTCCAGTTAATACTGGGTTACCAGAAATATAAATTTGACCAGAGATATTGACATTTCCACTTATTAAATTAATATTTGTTCCAGAAAAATTAAAGTCACTAATATTACTTAAGTCTAAAGCATTGAAGATCCCAGTTCCTTGAACTTCAAGATTGTTTATGAATGTTTTAATTCCAGAAATATTTTGATTTCCAGTTGTATAAACGATTGTTGTTGGAAGACTTGCAGCTTCTCCACTTAATAAAACTCCTGTGCCATTTACATTTGGTCTGGATGCAAATGTTTTAACTCCAGAAATAGTTTGATCGCCAGTATTATAAATTAAATTTGGAGAAAGAACTTCGTTAGAGAAAACTCCTGTGCGAGATATTAAACTTTTAGCTCTAAATATATTTGCCATAATCTTTTTTGTTGGTTTTACCCAATCTGCTATCTTTCGATAGACTAGACTTTACACATTATATGTAAAATCAATGTAGATTACACAAATTAATTATTGATTACTAGCAAATGTATTGAGTTTAACAGTATTCTCTAAAACTATATCAGAGAAATCTGCAAAGTATCCAGTTGCACTTCTGTTTCTTACTCCTACCATATACATTACATCGCCAGCAGTTTCAAGAGTCACATTTACTGTGCTTGGTGTTGAAGAGAATGCTAATGGAAACAATATTCCAGTACTTTCAATCCCAACTGGAATATTAGTATTAAATACTTGTTGATTTAATTTTCTAACAAATGTTCCTGTAACATAGCCACTAAGATTATCTATTTTTATATTTAGATTAGAGCCAGTATTACCAAGATTTGTAGTTAAAGTATCGACTAAGCCTTGAAAATATCCACTATCTGCACCACTAATTGTGATTGTATTAGTTGTTGAATTAATACCTATCGATACTCCTGCTCCGCCTGTTATTGTTACTGCGCCACTTAAACCATTAATACGCGTTACATCATCGTCTGCTGTTTGAATTAAACCTCTTAAATAGCCACTAAGACCAGTTAATTCTGGATAATAGGCTAATCCTGTATTGCCAAGAGAAAGTCTTAAAGTATTACTTGTTGAATCAAATGTTGGAAGTAAGTTTTGACCACTTAGACGAATATGTTTGAATGCGCTAATCATAGTTTTGTTTACCTTTTATAGTATTACACATTTTTTTTATTTTTTGATATTAATATTTAAAGAATATCCAGTATTATTTATTTGGTCACTAAAATTGATATAAAAACCAGTTTTATTGATATTACCAATAGAATAGTAGTAAATTATGTTATCTACAGTGTTTTGGAATATGCAGTTAATTGATCTAGGGTCAGAATTTAAAACAGATGGATAAGTAACAAAATAATTATCATTTCCAACTGGTATAACATAGCTATAGCCTATGGTATTTTCTGATTCAAAATAGCCACTTATGGCATTAAGGCCAGGTCTAGTAATTACAGGTTCGCTATCAATTGTTATTCTGTGTTGTTCTATATATACCGATCCAGTTCCGATTTGAATTCCACTATTAAAGAATCCACTATTAGTAACTTTTATATTTCCAACTACTTCTAGTTTTTGAGATGGAGAGCTTGTGCCTATGCCAACTTTGCCATCATTTTTTATTGTTAATCTTGCTACTCCATCAGAAACATTTTCTGCAGTGAAAAATACTATATCTCCACCTTGATAATTCCATTGTTCAAAATTATTACCTTCTATTCCAAAAAATACTCCTTTATTAGCGCCACTATTATTTAAAATTTCTAACCAAGTTCTTGGGCTATTTGTTTGAAGACTTAGTGTATATTGAGAATTTGGATCTACTATGCTAATTGCATCATCACCAATTATTAAACGACCGCTTTTAATTTGATTTCCAGTTGTATAAAGAATTGTAGTTGGTAACCTAGCTGCTTCACCACTTAAAAGAACACCAGTACCATTTACAGTAGGACGATTGATAAATTGTCCATTAGATTTTGTAACGTAATTTCCAGTAACAGTTCCACTAAGAGAATTTACTGCAGATTGGAAATATCCGCTATTACCAGAAATATAAATTGTTGTAAGCCCACTTGTTGTAACTATATTACCATCTGCTCCAGTTATAATAATATTTTGTTCAGATAAGTTATTAATCGTAGTTGGATTACCTTTTTGACCACTTGGACCAGTAGCTCCACTTGGACCTATTGCTCCACTTGGACCAATTAATCCGCTTGGCCCTTGGACTCCAGATGGACCAGTAGCTCCACTTGGACCTATTGCTCCACTTGGACCAATTAATCCGCTTGGCCCTTGGACTCCAGATGGACCAGTAGCACCACTTGGACCTATTGCTCCACTTGGACCAATTAATCCGCTTGGCCCTTGGACTCCAGATGGACCAGTAGCACCACTTGGTCCAGTAGCACCACTAGGACCTATTGATCCACTAGGACCTTGAATTCCAGCTGGTCCTTGTGGTCCAGGAATAGATATATTTGTAGCAAGAGCTTGGGTCGGAGATATTATATCAACATTAATTGCGCTAGGGATCGATACATTTGCAGCAACAGATTGGCTAGGAGATTCTACATTAGTATTAACTTGACCAGGAAGGACAATGTCTACTTTAATATCAGACATTTTATTATCTCGTAGTTTCTGGGCTTACTATAAATTTTCCAACCATTAATTTGATGCTATTTCCTGTAGCTATACCAGAAGGAAATCTTTCTATATCATAAACATACATTCCTACTGGAAGATCTTGCGTTGTATTTGAAGATATGTTAATATTTATTAGTCCAGAAACATAACTTGTTATAACTGGATTTAAATTTAATAAAACTCCAGTAGAGCCATAACTAACTCTAACTTGACCTCTTACATCATATCCGCTTAAATTAATAAGATTATTATTAGAGTCTTTTATTGATAAAGATGCTTGTAAGAAATCGCCTTGATATGTGGATATATTATAACTTGTTGCCATAGTAATAATTACACATGGCAGAAAAATTAATCAGAATTAATCTAAATTATTCTGATAATAATTTTCTTACTTTAGCTTCTTTGCTTTCGTCTACGTTTTCTTGCTTGCGAACTGGTTGATATTTTGTAACGTGCTTTTTAAATTCTGCAACTAGTCTTTTAACAAGAATTTCTCTACTATCAATTGGTACAAGACCTAATTTTGCAGCATGATTTTGAAGATCGCTTTTATTCATTTCTGCAAGATTTTGAGTATATTCAACAACATCTAAAGTCTTATATTTTGAAAGACCATCGTCACCCCATAATTGATCTAGACTTTGAACTGTTTCTTTGCTTTCATCTTTACCATGAGCTTGATGAAGATCGTTTAATTTTAATTTCTTTTTTGCCATATTTTTGCCTTTAACCTTATTATATTGATTAACTATACCCTTTTCTAAAAAAAAGAAAACCCCCAAGGATTTACCTTGAGGGTTTTCATGACTGATTGTATCAGAATTAGCCTAGTACAATTCCGCCTACTGCGCGAGCATCCAAGCAAACACGACCTTCTTCTACGAATCCGTAGAAGCCTGTCTTGTCTTGGCGAGCAGCGTAGAATTGGTCGTCTGGTAGGACAACAAATTGACCACCGCTCTCGGCTTGACGAGCTACTGGGCGCACAAATGCATCACGAGTTCCGTCAACTGCGACGATTAATTCTTGTGAAGCTGTAGCGAAACCACTACCATTATAGTAACCATCAGAATCGCCACTTGGTGCAGTGGCATTATTAAATACGTTACTGAATAGAGTATTGTATCTTTGGTTTAGGCCAAGTTCAAGCAATTCATTGATTGTTATACCATAAATTTCTTCTGTGCCTGCACCGCGATAGATGTCTTCACGAACACTATTTGGTACTGAGCTTTGAGCAGTTCCAGATACTGGGAAGATTGGGTTATAAGCAAATGCTCTGATAGCAGCTTTAACTTCTGGACTAACAAAAATATCTGTTACTCCGCGAGTTTCAGCAGCTGTGCCACCTGCAAAACCTTGACTGATTCTTTTCATGCGAGTTACAAGCCTGTTTAGATCTGCTAATGTGAAAGCAGCCGCAGTTGCAGCTCCATCAACTAGATGACGAAGAGATCCTGTAGAACCTACAGAAGCAGCTTTACCATTCTTTGTTGCAGCTTCAGCAACAGCTTTTAGAACAACTGACCAAGCATTACGCTCTTGTTTTACAAGAACCTCTTGGGTCATGCGCTCGATAGCTTTGCTTACTACATCAAGACGGCTCTTGCGAGCATATTTCTTATTGAAAGAAACAGCACTATCCAAACGATAGGTACTGAATTTCATTTCTTGTACTGGAACGTCAACTGTAGAAGTTGGCATGCCACCTGCTACATTTTGACTCCATACAGAGATTAATCCTGTATCTTCGTTGTAGTATAGATCAAGAGGGATAGAAGGACTATCATCTTCATCATATGCCATATCAGTATAGAGGGCAGAAGAGAGAGCACTTTCGTTAAGAACCTTTTGAACGACTGGTCCAACAAAAGCTGCAAAAGCTTCTAGAGCTTCGCGGCTTTCTGTACCATTTCTGGAACCCATAGCTTTGATGAGTTCAACTTGTTCTGGTGTATTTTTTAATTTTAATTTCATTTAATTTTTCTCCTTATAAAATTAGATATCTAATTTTAGTAAAGCGTAACCATCACTATCGGTTGCGCCAAGCCATCTTCCGACAACTTTGCGTTGAGCTAGTGTGTTAGCACCTGGAAGATTTGCATCGGTATAACCAGTGATTGTACCATTTGCAGCACTTACAGCGACCATGCCTGCTGTGATTGCGTTAGCAGCATAAAGAACCGTTCCTCTTGTTAGAATTGGAACTGCTTGACCAGAAGCTACTGCTCCGAGTTCTGCAGCTTTAGCTGGTTTGTATATTAGAAACTCACCGTTTTCGTCGGTTAGTCTAACGTCATTCAAAAGAATGCCGATTGGTGCATCTCCTGTTCCAGCATCTAAAACGCGTGGTGTTAAAACGTGATATTGACTAACTGTGCCATTAAAAGTTGCAGCATGTGGATTTGCAACTGGGGTAATGCCACCGTTAGCGTCTGTATTACTCCAACCAGTACTAACTTTTACAAGTGTTCCTTTGTTGGCTGTGCCATCAAATGCGAATAAATTGATGACATTATGCTCATCATAATCGCGAAATGGCTTGATTAGTTTTGTTGTTGATACGTATGCCATATTTTTTATCTCCTATTTTTTATGATACATTGAAACCTTCAATGCTAAAGGCTTTCTTGTACCTTTCGTACAAGGAAGGTTCATTAGCAGTGGCAGTAGCAGGAACATCAGTTACTTGCTGGATGCCATTGTCTAAAGCTTGATTGACTACTTCTTTGGCTTCTTCGGAAGCCTTGAGTTCAGTTATGGAAGATTTAATGATTTTACCATTTTTATCTTCTTTAGATTCATCAACACCTTTGTCTTTGATATCTTCTTTATCCATTTTTGCTTTTTTAGCAGCCTTATTTTTTTCTTTCATAAGGACTGTCATCTTATTTTTATAAGCAGCAAAAGTTTCGTCATTTAAATCTTTGATGTCTGAAGCGAGAATTTGACGATCCTCATCAGATAGTTCATATTCCTCATCAAATGAGGCCATACGAACATTGAAAACTTCTTCACGGATCTTAGCAACTTTTTCCTCTTCAAGTCCAGCTAGAGAGTTTTTAACTTTTTCTAGCTCTTCTTTCATTGAGGTATAGTCTTTTGTGAGAACTTCATACTTTTCGTTAGTAGATTTAATTGCTTCTTCTTTTTCTTTTCTTTCAAGATCAAAAGCCTCAGAAGCTTTTTTAATTTCTTCTGAGATAAATTCTGCAACTTGGGAAGCTTGAATCTCTTTAAGAGTCTCTGCTGTAATATCTTCAATTTTGGTTATTTTCATAATATTATTAGTATCCTTAGTTGAATTTACATTTAAATCTTCATTTTGTGAAATATTAATTTCCGTTGCCTCTGTAGCCATAACGCTAGATAGGTCTTTTTCCTTCTCTTCTACTGCTACTCCTACTACATCTGCTGCTGGAGTTCCAGTTAGTCCTATACCTAGTGGTATGATATTTCCAACTACTAATCTATAAATCTTTTGCTTATCGTTCATTCTACCAGAGCCGCCAAATGATCTTAATTTACTCTTAAGTTTATCAATTTGTTCTGCATCTTGTACGATAGTTCCATCCATAATATTCTTTTGTTCATTATCTAATAAAACTAGATTATAATCATTAAAGCCGAGTTCCCAGCTAGAACTTACAGACATATAATTTGGACTAGAAGGATCATTGCTCTCTTCGATAAGATTAGCAATATCTTTATTAACAACTTTCCAAACTACTCCACCGAGAGTTACATTAAATGGATCTTTAGAATTCAAGGCTTGCTCTTCTGTTATCGTTTCTTCTGTGCCAAATGTATTAAATCCATAATTTAAAATGCAACCAATAACTTGATTTCTATTGTGCTCAAGATTAATTGGCTTGTTAATAAAATGTTTAGCAATCTCTACTGCTGTTTTATTATCTATAACATCTCCATTACGATTTACTCTACCAGCAACAAAAGCATTAGTAGAAATTGGAAGAAGATCAATATTTTTTTCTGTATCAATCTCTGGTAAAAATTCTCTGAGACTTTCTAATGAAGCAAGACTAAGATGCAAATCTTTTTCTTCAGAAACTATGCATTTTAATTCTGCGCTAAAAATTGTTGTATATTTTGTTTCCATATATTTATCCTTTATAATTCAAAGCCATATATTTGACCGTCACTCTCATCATCAAGATAAAGTTCTTCTATGCTATCAAATTCAAAATCATTTAATTCAAAATTTTTAATATCTTCATCTGCTTGAATAAAGTCTTCATCTGTTGGCTCAAAAGATGTATCGATTTCATAGTCTTTAATAGAGGCTCTAGCAACATCACTATCAGCTTTACGATAGGAGTCTTTAACTTTTCCGCCACCAACCATTTTTAAAAACATATTTACTCTAGCCATTGCCCATTGTCCACGAGTTTTTCCTGGGCGATGAGAAGAGGAGAATGCTCCTGCGCCACGACGATATACTTTTTTTAATTGACCTAAAGTGACCTTCTTTTTGCTTTTACTATTGTGCTCTTTAACTTTATTTTTAAGAGCTTCTATTACTTTTTTAGAAAAGTCAATAGCTTTATCACTTTTTGTACCAGCACTTCCAGGTTTATTTTTAGACGATCCTTTTCTTTTTTCGCTAGGTTTAGCGGGAGTTTGAGCAGATGATTTTGGACCACTTCTAGCGGCTTCTATGGGTTCAAAGCCGAAATTATCGGGATTGTCTATACTCATTTATATAATATACACCTAAGAGACAATTAAATCGAATTAAAATTAAGGATTTAAAGTGCCTTTTGTTGCATCATCTGCATTACCCATAGTTGGAGTTTCTGGATATTTTGTAGGTAATTCCCTACTTTCAAAATTCTGCTCAGAACAAGATATTAATAAAAATAATGGTAGTATTAATATTATTTTTTTCATTATATCTTAATTACACATTTTAATAAATTGTATATTTTTGATTCAAATAAGATTCTACTTTTGATACTTCAGTATTACTTAAAGATCTACCATATAAAATTATTTCATAAATATAAGTTTCTAAACATGCTTCTGCATTATAACTAGGATTATTTCCATATGAAAATGGTGATGCTCCAATATAAACTGGAGCAGAATTTGTATACTGCAAACCTGCTTCTGCACTTGATGTATTTACAAGAACTCCATTATATCTTAATTCTCTAGAAGTATTAGAGTTATATCTCGCGGCTATTAATCTTTTAGTATTTAAATTTAATCCTGTGCCAGTTGTATAAGTAATTCCAGTATCAGCCGCAACACCATAAGATTCAAAAGAAAATACTACTCCAGCATCATCCATTGATATTTGTGTTTTTCTTCTTTTTTGATCTTCCGTACTTTTAGATATTATTGCTCCATTTCTTCCTCTAGCAACTACAAATATAGTATATGGAGTTGTTAAATTCAAAGAAGAACTTGCACAAGCTAATACTGTCGCAGTTGGAGAAGAATAAGTACTACTAGCAGTAAATTTTAAAGTATTTCCAACAACAGTTGGTAAAACATAAGATCCTCCAATTCCTATGGTTGATCTATCAACAAAATGTCTATTATTGCCGCTTTGATCTTGCCATGTTGTGACTCTAGAACTACCATTTAAAATTATTCCAGTATCACCTTTCAACCAAAGTTCTAAATTAGATAGCGATCGAACAGTAAATAAAATACCATATATAGACCCTAATCCTATTGATTTTTTGAAATCTATTTTTCCAGGACCTGATCTGCAAGATAAATTACCCATAATATAAATTTACACTATTACAAATTTTTAAAAACTTCTTTTATAGCTTTATCAGATTGTTCTAATTTATTAATTGGAGATGTTATTAATGATTCTTCTATTAATTTAGCTTCTGCGTCTCTTCTTCTACTCATTCCTTTTTCTATGCTTCCACCAATCCATATTCTTTTCATGTTTCTTATTTGATTAGCTATAAATGTTAATGCTTTTTGATCATAATTATATACTAATTTCATGCCATCTCTTATTAACTTCATTTCACGGCGACGATCACCTTCTAAAGCTGCTCCTCTATTAAATACAAGACTAACCAATCCACCTTTTGCATCTTCTGGAAGATTATCAAAGTTAGGAAAAGTGTCTTTTGTTAAGTTGTAAAATTTAGCTACAGTTTTATTATTGAAGACTTGCAAAGATAATTCCCAAAGAATAACTATATCTCTTAATCCTCTAATAAGATCTTTTGCAGCTATTCCTTTTATTCCAACTACTTTGTATAATCTATCAAAATCTTTTTGAGGAAGATCTTTCCAATCATTTGTGAATTCAGTTTTATTTACATATCCTAGATCATAACCAACACCAATTGTAACTCCACTTTGCTCTCCTGGCCATGTTGGATTTTTTAAAAATTTATTATAATAGTTTTGACCACCGCCAACTTCAAATTCGAGAATAAGATCTAAGGATTTTTTTGAGAGCATAGTTAATATCTTTGATTAATTATTATATCTAATCTCGTATAATTTAAATTGGGACATCCATTCTGATATTTATAATAATAAATATCCCAATTAACATCTCTAAAATCTTCTTGGTCATTGTCGGATGTTCCAAATGAATTACAATAATCTCCATCGTTTATATTTCTAAAATGCACGTACCAATACGATCCGTCGTCTTTTACAATGTCAATGTTATATTCATTTTTAGATGTTCGCCCGTAAAAACCCATTGGATCAATATTATCAGTATATATCTTATATACTTCATTTGTTGGAGAAATTGTTAGAATTAATTCATATTTACTTTTTCGTGGTGCAATTATTTTTCCACCACCAAGATTTTGTTTTTTAATTGAAATTTTATTTTTATATTCAGATATTGTAAGTGTTCCAGACCATCCATTTGCGGCAGTGTAATCTCCTAATATTGAACTATTAAATCGGACAAAATCACCTATCGTGTTATCAATTCTTGATAACCCCCAAAGCCCAGCCAACGATCTTAGTTTATAAGTATTTGTTTCATCATAATAAATAGGTATGCCAAGCTGTATTAATCCACTATCATAAAATCTTAATCCATTAATGTTTGGAGATAATCCTGCGCCATTAGCAATATACAAATATCTTTTACTAGAAATTAATTTGCCCATTTTAATTATTTATTTTATCTATTGTTTTATCTATAATATTATCTGCTGGGACTTTTTCTTTTAGCCAAGAGTTCATAACACCAAAATAAACAAGATGCTCGCTATCAATTAAAAACAATTCATTACCGAAAGTATCCTTATAAGGTTTAATTCCAGAATCTTCAACTAGATCAATTGCTTTTTCTTTTTTGAATTTGATTCTATACATTTTAATTAAATTATTATATCTCTCGCGCGCTTGTGAAGTAATTAAAGCATCATCTCCAACAAAACAAATTAATCCACCATTATCTTTTTGATATTGCTTTGGAGTACTTGCATCATATGAAGATTTATCATCTTCTATTTTATTTGGGGTCACAGTAGCACAACCAATTATAATGAGATTAAGAACTAATGCGCTTACGAATTTCTTCAAGATTTTTCTCCTGTACTTCTTTTTCTATTTCACTTTGATGATTAACTTCTTTTTGAGCCTCTTGACGCTCTTTCATTTCTTTTGTATTCTTCGCACCAAATACATTATTAATTGCTGAGAATATTCCAGATACTGCCGAAAGTAAAGCTTGGAGTATTCCAGTTGGCATGATTACTCTACGTAACTTGCTGTAGCATCTTTACATCCAGATGCAATAGCATTAAGTACTTTAATTGCAAGTGCTGTGTTTCCATCTATTCTAGCGAATTGTTGAGCGTAAATATCTTTAATTACGCTTACATAATTTACCCAATGAGTTTTCTCAGATGGAAGATAATTATTAAGAGCTTTTTGAAGTTGCTCTGGAGTTGGTGCAGTTCCAACTGTTAATCCTTCTACTATTGTAGCTACATGATTAATCATTTTGGCTTTTTCTATTCTATCATCACCAGAAACAGCTTGATCAAGAACAACAGTACAAGCTAACACAACTGCTGGTTTAACATAAGGCAGAGCATTTGAAACACTTGTTGCTGGATCAACTTGACCAGTTGGGGTTGTGGCACAAGCACCAAGAAATACGCTCAAAAGAGCAACTGCAATTAGATTTAATTTATTCATATATTTTCTCCAGTTCTTTTTTCTGCTTCGTTTGTTTGAGCCACTGTTCCGCCAGTAACTGCTGCATCTTTTACTGTAAGTGCAAAGATAATTCCACTAACAACTGCTACTAATTTTGAAATTCCAAGAATATAAACTTCTGCATTATCTGGAAGAAAAGCTACTAATGAAGGATCAGAGTGAATCGCTATTGCTGTACAAACCGCTACAACTGTAGCTATTCCAGATGAGCTAGATCTCCAATTTGGGCCAAATATTTTAGATAGCATAGTTTTCATATTATATTACACTATAATTATATTCACACAAAATTAATTATTCTAATAATTAATATGATATAGTTGAGTTTTCGTTAGGGATTGTTCCACTTATAAAAAACCCTTGAGAAATATCATCTGGCGCGCAATATGTGGTTAATGAAAAATCAATAATTCTATTTTGTCCTACTGATGAATTGTAATTGAAGTTTTCTAGAAATGCATTTTTAAAATCATAACGAATAATTTCTGGATTTGAATTTTTTTTCATTTTAATTGTTATGTTATATTTATCATCATTTATAAGAATATCTCTAAGATTTGCATTAGATTCTTCTCCTACTACAGCAGAAAATTTTAAATCTACTTTAACTGGAAAATTTAATCTTCTTATACTTGGGGCTTTATATCCAATAGAATTCAAGTCTTCTCTTTCAAATGGAATATTGATTGAATAATTTTGCAATTTAATGTCAGAAAATTTTATTCCAAGATCAGCAATATTATCCATTAAAGTTTGTGTTCCATTTCCAGTTTTTTGTATATCAACAGTAATATCTCCAGGAGCAATTACAAATAAATCTTGTACATCTGCTTCATTGGGAATAACAAATTTTTTTCCAGAAAAATTTAAACCATTTTTTGGATTTATAGATGGAATAGATTGTCCACTTGAAGATGTATAAAAAACTACATTATCAGAAATAAAACTTGTATTTACCTTCGGTAGGTTGCCAACGGAGCAAGTTGTACTATAATTCGTTATATAAGCGTCGCCAAAAGCAATTACATTGTTATCTACAAAATTTATTTGTTTACCAGTATCATGAGTTATAATTTCATCTTTATTATCTTGCTTTGTTATAGTTGCAAAAATATTTTTACATGAACGATTATTCCCTGGCCAAAATGGTCTTCCTGTTGGTAATATATTCTCTTGATAAACATTTAAACCAGAAAAAATAAATGCATCAAAATTATTTTGATATATATTTTTATTAAGATTCTTGTCAAAAGTATTTATATTAAAACCAAGCCTTGCTTCATTTACAATTCCATTAGGATAATATTCAAAATCTAATGCTATATTTGGATTATTAATAATTGGATGGGCAGCAATTGTAGATTTTCCAATTTGTTTTATTTCTTCTCTAGGTAAAGTTATTTGGTAAGATAAATTAGTGACTCTTGAAATTCTTTTTATTAAATTAAAATTACCTGTTGAGTAATCTGTCGTATTGTTTAAATTACCATTAACATCTATAAAATGATCTCCAGAACTAGGGCTTGGACCTATATAAATACCTTGACAATTGTATGTTACTCTATTTTTCGACATGCCTTAATCCTTATTTGTATTTACACTATTTAATACTAGGATCTGCAACTTCTGGATTATGCTTCTTTTTGGTGCCTCTTTTGTATTGGTGAAAAATATCTTGAAATACTGTCACAGGTTTTTCTATAATTCTTTCAACTATTTTCTCTACAGGTTTTTCAACTTCTATAATATCTTTTTTATTAAGCAAGCTGTTATAAGCTATCACAAGAGCTACTGCAAGAGGATCAAATACAATAACAATAAGAACAATAAATAATCTAACTGCGGTTTCTATTTTTAATCCAAATGCTTCTGCTACAAATTTAAATGTACCAATCTCTCCTTTGCTATTATCGCTTTCTAATAACATAATATCTTGAGCTAATTTAGAAGCTTGTTGCTCCAGATTTTGAAGATCAGATGAGACTATTCCTATTTGATTAAATAAACTATTAATATTTTGCTGAGAACCTTCTATGATTTTGTTTTTGCTATCTAATAGTTTATTGTCTGTTACTTTTTCGGTTTTACCAGAACTAAACAATCCGCCGCTACTAGTTTTTGTTATAGTTACATCTTGTTTAACAGCGCTATCTAGTGATCCTTGATATGTTTTTTGAAGTTCTATTAGATCTTTTAACTTACCCTTATTGAAATCTACTTGAGAAGTTACAAAAGTTTGCTGAGATTTTAAAGCTTGGACCTTATTAATATTTAAACTATATTGAGAAAAGTTTCTTTGAAATGCATCTGAAAGAAAGCCAAAAATACCTAGACTAGTAATACCCATTAAAAGAATTGTGGCACATAGCATATAAGTTCTTAAAACTTTATTTATACTATCCCAATAGCGATATAAGTAACTAGCTGATACAAGTTTTGCTATCTCAAGAGATCCTGCCATAATACCTACGCTCCAGAAACTAGCTGAGAATAACAATGCTATGCCTTTAACAGAAAAGAAAGCTGCACATCCTGCTAATAAAAATGCTGATAAATTTAATATCTTTTTGAACATAGGGATATTTTTTGAGACCTTTTAACTTTTACTTGATTGGTCTTTTAGTCTATTTAACTGCTTGTCTACTTCTTTATAGTACTGAGACTCTGTTTGATTATTTAAACGAATTAAAATACTTTCACATTCTTTGAGGCTCATCTTGTTTATTTTCTTTTTGTGGGGCATATATTTTTTACCTTTTAGAGTTCATTTTGCCTCCAGTACCAAGATGATTTTGCTGTGGCGCAGAATTTATAGCTTGGGCGCTGGGGATCACTATTGATTTGTCTTTTTTATCAATAATAGTAGTTTCTACAGTAGAAGCTTCTATTGGTTCTTTTTTGGTTACTTTTAATCCTTTTGTATAGTACTTAGCTAAACTAAAGATAATTAGCCCAAATACTATAGTAGTTATCTTATTAACCTTACTTTTCTTCATGTTTTATATTACACAAATAGAGGTTATATAATAAACAGGTTTAAAAATAAGAAGGGTCCCGAATTTTTTGGATCTATTTATTATAGATGAACCTTTTAACCTATTAGATTTTAAAAAAGGGTAGGGGTATAAGAGGGCATAAGAAGAATAGGTTATTATTAATAGAGCGAATGAAATTTACCCCCTCCCCCCTCTTTTGTGTTTTTTAGAAAGCCTGCTTTTTCAAAAAGGGGTAGGGGTACCCCTATGGCATTTTCCATATAATATCTTCAAACAATTTAATGGGGTAGGCGTAAGTCGTTGATGGTCAATGAAATTTAACTGAAGAAAATCCCTTGCACTATTCCTATTCTGTGATAGATTACCTATATGAAGAAACTAAGTAAATACGAACAACTGATCGCAAACCTAAACAAGGCTAGCCAAGACCTTAAGAACGCCTCTACCAAGGCAGTTCTAATCCTTGACGCTCACGCCGAAAAGGTGGAAGCTATCCATCAGAAAGCGATGAGCAAATGAATATCGATACCCTAATCTTTACCCTTACCATTGGAAGCATCCTCGTGGGCATCTATGGTATGGTAACAGCTAAAAAATAATAGTTGACGAAACATAAACAAAAAGGCAATATACTACCTATGAAACAAAACCTAAAAATAACCTACGAAACCTTCGGTGAAAGCCACGCTTATCTACTAGAAGGAAACCTCAAGCAGATCAATCACTTCTTCAACTCCATTTATAATTGGGGTGGAACAAACGGCAAGTTGCACGATATGGGCAACGGCAAAGCGTTTTACTTCTACGCTCATCCTGATGATGTAATGAAGGCTCTTACCAAGATTGCCATTCATTCATTGACCAACAAGATCAATGCAAAGGGTCGCAAAGGTGGCCTCATTGACCTTGCAAGGGCAAAGGCTCAAGGCATTGTGGATAGCATTGAGAAGGGCAGATTCTTAAGGAATGATAGCTGGTCGAGCGTCTACAACCTTGGCACTATCAGTGCAGAGAAACCTAGTGACTACTGCGGGGCAGTAAGTAATGGAAGGGACTAATCCTATGACAGCAGAACTATTCATCGTAGCATTGACGCTCTTGGGTGAAGCTAGGGGCGAGACATTCGAGGGAATGGCTGGCGTTGCTAGCGTTATCCAAACAAGGATGGTAGAGCGTAAGCAATCAGCAAGCCAAGTGTGTCTAGCATCCAAGCAGTTTAGTTTCTGGAATGGTGGCGTGAGTGAATCCACTAAAAGAAAACTACTAGCAACAGCACAAGGTAAGAACGCTCTCTACCTTGCTGATCTAGTTATACATAAGCAGATGCCCGACATCGTCAAGGGTGCTAATCACTATCACGCTATCAGCGTCTCGCCCAAATGGGCAAAGAATACAAAGCTGGTAGCAACAATACGCAATCATAAGTTTTATAAGCTGTAACGATTAGCTAACCTACTGCTTGTAAGTACCTACCCATCAAGGACTTACGCGCGCAGGGAGGGATCTTACCTAAGTGCTTAATAGCTAACGACTTACGTATCCTCGATCTTAGGGACAAACCTGATGAAAGGCAAAAGATCCTCACCGATCTTAGACCAAAACCTGATGGAACGCATAAAATCTAAACCATTAAGTATCAATGAGTTATGTAAGCCGCCTCCCTTGCGTTGTAAGTTCTTGATGGTCAACGAAATTTAAATGTAAAAATATCTTGCAAAATTTCTAAAATGTGATAGATTATAGGTATGAAAAGAAAAAACAAATTAGAAATCCTCCTAGGAAATATCGACAAGGCTTCTGCCGAACTGAAAAAATCAATCGAAGAATCTCAAAAGAGATTAGACGAAAGTTTCTCAAAATATCAGCAGAAAGTTGAAGTTGCTCATCATAACTCTATGATAATCAACGAAAAACAAATTGAAGAAATAATTTGACTTTTGGACGAATTGTGGTAAACTATATACATAAGATAAAAGATAACAAATAACAAAGAAAGAAAAAAATAAAATGACTCATAGAATGATAAACTGGAATTTTCAACGAAAACAAATGCGTGAAAATATGCGAAAAAATATGAATGCTTCTGAAGAAGTAATCATTACTAACTCTAACAATACACCAACTTACTTTGGTGAAATATACCTTTACGAAGGAACTCTAGTAAAAGTTTCTTACAAAACTTCTGCAAATACTGCGGTTGTAACCTTCCTAGAAGGTAAAGATAAAGATAAGGTTGGAACTATCAACCTTAATAACGCTAAACTAATAAAGGAAAATAAATAAATGAACATTCAACAATTCGAAGAACTCTTAAAGAATCACGATTGGACTTACCAAATGAGTGAAGACTCATACTACTATCGCAGAGGTCAAAATCAACTTAAAGAAATTGAAGAAGCTATCGCCCAAGGTGGCGAAGAATATCAAAACCTATATAATCAATATCGTAACAAGTTTGGTGTTTGACAAAATTAGCAAAAGGAGATAACCTAAACATATGAACAATACCAATGACAAGATTATCGAGTTGGCTTCCAACTTGGTGGACATCATCAAAGACCTAAACAATAAACAATACAACCTCACCGCTGGAGTTTATCTAGCAGAGTTGAGCAACCTACTAAAAACGAGGAACATCTAATATGATGACAAGAGCAATACTCATAGACCCATTTACTGAAACTGTAATGGATGTAACGATGGTTGATACTAAACTTCAAACCATTAAAAACTTAATTGATTGCGAAATCATAACAGTTGCTGGCATTGGCACATCAAACCAATACAGAGGAATCGATTTAATTCTAGATGACGAAGGACTACTAAAAGATTCAGAGCATCAAGCCTACTTTAAGTATGGGATTCAATCTCAACCTTATGCTGGCAAGGCTCTGATGGTAGCCACAGATGATGAAGGTGAGACAGTTTCTTTGCCAGAAAATATCACAGTTGAAAAAGTTTCAGAAAAAGTAATCTTTTTCAAACCTTCTAAAAAAACTTTAGATGAATCTACAAAAATGACTTTCACGGCATTCTAAAATTAGCTGATGTAAGTTGTTACAAGATAATGACTTACAGACGCAGGGTCCCTTGCGTTGTAACTCGTTGATGATCAATGAAATTTAAATGAAGATTTTTGTTGCGTTTTCTCTGAAATATGCTAAACTATACTTATAACAAGATAAGAAATGAAAATGAAAGAAAGAAAAAATAAAATGAATAAAGATAATAAAAAAGAACTAACTTCCCAAGAGTGGGAAATTCAACGCAAAGAAAAAAATCAAGCTATATGGTCAAATCGCAAAAAGCGATGGGCTGAATGGAAAAAGAATAACCCTGAAAAAGCTAGGGCTCACGCTCTACTTAAAGAAAAACTTAATGGGAAAAGTCCTAAGTCGCTGTAAATCAACGAAATTTAACAGCTTGACAAAATCAGAAAGTGTGATAGATTAAGAATATGAAAGAACAAATGAAAAACACAATAGAAACCCTCGTAGTGGGTAAATACTACCAAATCGAAAACCATATCGCAATCTGCGAAATGTTCAACTCAACCTCAAACAAGAAATGCCTTTCTAGAATCTCTGGAGTTGGAAGTGTCCTAGCTTTTTATGATGAAGTGACCGAAGTCGAAATGACTCCCGAACTTCTCAAACAATGCGAAGAACGCAAAAACGGAACGATGAACTTCATTGGAAGTTTCAACGAATCCTCAAAATACAAAGGAGACTAATATGGAAATTGAAATTGAAAAAATAATGAATGAAGCACACAACAAAGGATGGGCAAAAGGTTGCCTCTCGGTTGCTGTGATTAAACTAGAAGCAGTCAAACCTTACACAAAAGGTTGGCAAAACGAATCAATCAGAGAGGCTCTTGAATATCTCAAAGATGCACAAGAAAGGTTGAGCAAATAATATGGACTTAACAAATAGTGTTCAAAGATTAAAAGAAGAAATCTACTTCGGGAGCGAAGCTCTCCAAAGTTTAGGGCGAGCAATTCAAATCGCCAAAGATAAAAAGTTAAACCGAAATTATTCTATTCCTGACCATATGTGGCCTGACATAGAAGCAGAGATCGAAGAAGAAGCTAGTGAGTGGCAATACGAATGAAAAAAATACTTTTCAAAATAAATAAAAAAACTTTTCGTCTCGCTGTGAAAAATGGTGAGAAGAAAAACTTTTTGAGAGAGAGATTTTTTTATTACATCTCTAAATACGCTTTGGAAGCTCGCTTTTTTCTTTATGGTTTTTGACTAATTATAAGTCGCTCACTATCAACGACTTACACACGCAGGGAGCCCCCGCGCGCAAATCCTTGACTATCAACGACTTACAAATGATGATTTTCAACATAAAACTGAATGAAGCGAAAAGATTGGGCTATTTACTATTAGGCTATTTCCTATTTACTATTAGCAATTCTTCTATTTACTTTTTCTGAAAATAAATGTTGCGCTAAAAATAATCTGTGATACATTTAACTTATGACAAACGAAATCACCTACCTTGCCTCGATTAACTGCGTTGAAGTCTATGCTGATGCGGAAGCATTCTTCGACTACATCAACTCCGCAGACGTTATCAATGAAATGCTCGACAAGATGGCTCCGAGCTATAACGAAACTGAAACCATCGTGGAGGTCAAATAATATGGACTACAAAGCCTCTCTTAAAGAGTGGATGGCTCAACATATGTTGGGCTCGCAGGATGTGCGTGACATCCTTAACGAGATGCGCGAAGATGATCGCGCTATCAAATCCGAAACCTCTAACGAGCCAGACGAATCTATGGATGGCGACTTTGACTCTGCTATGGCTTCTGCTGGCCACGGCACTGACGAAGACTATGGTTACTTCGGCGATCCAGAAATTTGTGGAGAATAAAATGTAAAATAACCTATCGTCCCAAGTGATTGATTATCAACGACTTACGGGCGCAGGGCCCTGCCGTTGTAAATCCTTGACTATCAAAGACTTACATCAGCAAGTTTTTTACATACTCGCTCGCCAACCTTCGAAGATTTCATCTATCTCTTTTTGTTTTTGTGCGAAACTTTTATCTGTATCGAGTGGAGGATTATCAGAATCATTCCAAGGATAAAAAGATTCTAGATTTTCATTTAAGAGTTTTTCAATTTTCATTTTAGTATGTTATATATAATGATAAAATTATTCCAAGGATAATTAAAAAGATTAATGTCATCTAGACATCTTAATGCTTTTTATAATCTATTGCAAACTCATTTTTATCCCAACACTTGCGACAATCACCGCACTTGTTGCCTTGTTTGGAGCTTGGGCAGTTGAAGTTTCCAATCTTACTTGCACCGCTAACGCATAAGCCAAGGCGTTGTGCAATTCCTACGGGTGCGGGGCCATCCATCATCAGAGCAGACAAACGGATAGTAAGATTGCTAGGAACTTCACCGCCTTGTTCAATATAGGTTGAAACGAAAGCATATTCACGAGTTGGAAGCCAAAAAGAAATGTGAGGAAGATTCTTTGCAATCTTCACAATCTTTTCAATATGCCACACACCTTGCAAATCGCCCGAATCGTGCCACCTGAAATGCGGATTCTTAACCTTGCCGATTAAGTATGTCATAGCATCCACCCACAAATCATTGGTAAGAGAAGCAAAACGCTTTTCCATAGCTTTTTGAACATTGGGGAAAACATAACGCCCTTTAAGAGCATAGCAAAAAGCACAAATGCTTCCTACAACATTCCGCATTTTCTGCCCGATAAGACAACGCTTTGCGGGCGTTGAATAAGCATATCCAGGCATCTTCGAGGGTTTTGAGAGTGTGCCAACAATCTCTTCGGCTTGTTTTTTGTTTTTGAACATAAAAATAGGTTACCACGTTTTTGTTTTCGTACAAGTTTTTTTTTTACAGTTAAATCTCATTGACTATCAATGACTTAGAACGGCAGGGACCCCGCTTGCGTAAGTAGTTAATACTTAAGCAGTTACAGCTTCTTCTTGTGGAATCTCTTCGCTTTCTTTTCTACCAATAAAAGCGTCAAATCTTTTTTGTGCTTTGCTAGAAGCTGAGATAATAAAGTTCATGTCTTTCTTTAATACTCCTAGCCAGTTGGAGAGATAGCTGGCAGAATTGTTGAAACATTTTTCTGAATCAATTCCGCAGAAGTTAAGGCATAGGCTTGCAAAAATCTCTGCTGTCAATTCTTCTTTGCTATAATTCTGAGTTCCAAATCCATTTTTTACATCGTCATTGGTAGCCTTGTGCATAGCGTGACCAATCTCATGGAACGCTGTGGAATAATACTCCTCAACGCTGGTGAAATTTTCTTTTGGAGGAAGATCAATTTTATGCTCCTGCGGATAATAACAGGCACGACTGCCACCATACTTAATCTGAATCAAACACTTGTTGATCAACTTTTCTGCTTCTTCTACTGGTGAAAAATCCAACTTCTTAACTTCAGGCTGTTTCCACTTCATGCCCTCAATATCACTCAAGCCAAAAACTTTATAAAATCTCATCATTGGAAAAGTTTTGGTTTCATTGTTGCTTTCTGTCTTGAGGAGTTTGTAATAAACTACCATGTGAGACTTTGCACCCTTTTTGATTCTCCCACCTAGTTCCTTGATCTGATTAAATGTAAAAAAGAAATCATCAGAAGCAAGCATCCGTAGCAAAAATTGATTGATGCCCCTATAATTCTTTTTGGAAACTCCGTTGCAGAGGTCAAAAACTTTCCAAGGTTTCTGCCAAGGGATGACACCTTTGTTGAGGGCTTCGATGAATTTTTCAGTGATAATTTCGTTTACTTTCATAGTTTAAATATATCAGTTTTTTTCTTTTTGTCTACTAATAAATCTCATTCACCATCAAAGACTTACAGCACAAGGGAGGTCGCTTTTGTAACTCTCTAATAATCAATGAAATATAATTGTTGACTATATAGATAAATATGATAATCTATAGAAAGAAAGGAGGTAAATATGATGAACATATTCGATGACGAAAAAACACTAAAAATCTGGGCAAAAGAAATGTGGGACGATCAAGCTATGGAACGAGCCTTAGAAACTCAGGCAGAGCTTGATGCTGACCATGCTCGTGATATGGGAGAGTAATAACTCTCTCATTATCAACAACTTACAAAGGCAGGGAGCCCGCCGCTATAAATCTTTGATAATTAAGCACTTATAACTATCATAAGTATATAGGGCTAAACGGATTCGAACCGATACACCCTCATTGAAAGCGAGGAGTCCTAACCATTAGACGATAGCCCCAATATGTAGTATTATTATATTTATTATTTAGCTATTTAGCAATTACTATTTGCTATTTTGTGTAATATTATTTATAATAATATTTGATGAAAACCTCTGGAATATTAGAGTCGTCAGCGTTATATAAAAAGTTCATGGAAGAACGAGAAGAGATCTTAAAACACAAATGGATTGAAAGTGAAAAAGCTGGTCAAGATATTGGTTTTGAAAAAGCTTTGTTAAGTTGGGTATTTAACCACAGAGAAGATTGGCGCAAAAATAAATAAGTTTTTTCCGCTCTCTTTGCTCTAGAATCAAAGAGAATATATACCCACCTCTAATTGCCTCAGACTCTGGGCATTGGGGTTTCAAGGGCGTTAATGGGTTAGTCACTCCACACCTTGCGGAAAGAACTATAGTTATCTTAACATAACTTTGTTTAAGTGCAATAAAAAAGGCGAGATTTTTTAGGTCTCGCCTTTTCTATATGGAGGGGTAAATCACGACCCCATCTCTCTGTTGTTAAACTGGCGAGAGACCTCCAGTAATTCTATCGTAGCGGAATTGCTTCACGCCAGAATCCATACGACCAGAGAAGCAAAAAGTCGTAAACAACTTGTTGCCAGCCTTGCTAATCGTATAAGACGAAGGCTTACCAATGATGTAAGTATAGACTTCATCTTTGCCGTAGGGTTTGTATTCGATCAGATACCTTTGCCCTACGAGGAAAAGGAACAGATACTTGGTGAATGAGGTTATGTATATTACTGCGTTTTTGATTTTGTTCATACTCTTATCTTACTATACCTTTCTTTTTTGTCAAACTTTTTTATCTTTTTTTTCTTGTTGATTGTTAAGGGTTTACGAGGGGAAGGATTTGAACCTTCATTACGCTCAAATCTAGAGCTTCACGAATATAAATCGTGGGTCTTAACCAGTTAGACGACCCTCGTATTTTAGTGTCGGCCTCCGAAGTTATCCACCGATTTTTTTGATAACGACTTTCGTGCCGTCTGGCCAACGCTTGATGATTTCACGCCAGAAGTTTGCCTCGTGTTGGGCATCTGCTTCTGAATTGTACATATCATCGCTGACACGAACTCCGTCTCTCAATACTATAAATTTATTAGTCATTTTCTACCTCTGCGATTACTTCATTCTCAAACATTGAGCCACCATCTACATTATCACAAATAACAATGTCATTACTGCCATCGTCACCTGCATATATAGCTTTTAGCTTTCTTGTTTGACTATGCTCTTTTTTAGTCCATAGAGCTTCTGGAACGCCGAGGACTTGCAGAGCCTCAACTCTCTCTGGTGAAATTGCTTCACCGCTTACTGCACATTTGTATGTCATAATCGGATTATACTGCTAATTGTTCTGGTGTCAAGTGGATTTCTGCTGGAGGTGCTGGAAGAACATCGCTCTTACGAGGACGACCACGACCACGCTTCTCACCATTAGGCAAGGTTGATGTCGCAACATAAGCTTCTAGTTTTTCTTTTAGTTGAACGAATCGCTTGTCTGCATCTTCACGATCAATACAAGTATAAGCCCAATCGCCCCATTGACTATCGCTTGGATACATTTCTGCTGGTGGCATCTTCACACCTGCAATTTCATATCCATTGTGACGCTTAATAGCAATCACTTCATAGTTGAACGCTTCGCTGTCTGGTTCATCGAGTTGCTTTTTATAGATTGCAACATCGCCATCACGACCAATCATCGTGAACTTAAATCCTCGACTGGTAAATGTTTCTTCAAGAATTTTCAATTTTTACTCCTTTAGGAAGCCACGCTTCCAAAGTCAGACCTTCTCCAATATATCCAACTTGGGTTTCAGTTTTAGTTTTAGGGTCAGTTGCGTATAGTGCGTAACCACCCTCCTTTAGTTTCTTGGCTTTAGTAATTTCCATTAGATAATTCTACTATACTTTTAGATTAATTCAAGACAAATATATCACGATTTATAACACCAGCCCACTTTACTTTGTATACTGGCTCAAGAGTATCAGCATAAACAAAGCTGTTATACTTATAAGGATTATATGTTACTTTTCTTTCATTTTGATCAATAGGCCAACCATCATCTGGAGTGCCACACACAAAAGCGTGAACATTTTTCCGCTTTTCTTTTAATACTCTGTTTCTGCCAGCTTGACTCACTCTAAACTCTACATCTTTAAGAAAGAACTCTGAGTTATGCTCTAATACTTTTCCACGAAGCATTATACTTAAACAATGCTTATGTAAGTTATAGTATACTTTGTGCTTTGCTTTCACGAATAATTCCACCAAAAATATAAATATACTGCCAAGTGCCAGGCTTTCCAACTTAATAAAATGTTACCTTCACCATACGAAATTTGAACAAAAGGAAAATTAATAATAGCTTTAAGAAGTGCCATTTAATAATTCTAATATAGATGTGAAAATTGTCAAGCTTTATATCTCTTTGAGAGTCAACGACTTACAACGCGAAGCTCCCTGCTTCTATAACTACTTGAGTATCAACGACTTATTCATGAGACTTCCAATCTGGATGAGCTTTGACCCACTTCTTCCAGACGATTTCTAAATCAGAAAGCATTTGATCAATTTGTTTAAGATCTTTTTGATCGATCTCAGACAAGATTTTTTGTTCTAGTTTCTTATCAAATCTATTCTCATGCTTCATATATTATATATTACAATATATTGGTTTATATTTCAACTATTTATACTGTGTACTTAGATATTTTGGAAAAACTATTTTAGATGTGTAATTAACATTTTAATTAACTCTTCTATTGCTCCCCAAAAAATACTCAAACTTATTCCACAAAGAAAAATGATTGGGGCATTCTTGTCAAAAAAATCTCTCACATAAATAGAGTACATGTTATTTTTTATTTAGAGAAAATATTTCGTAATGTCGCTCTCTATGGCAGTTCGAACAAAGTATGTCGCACTTATCTAATTCGTTTGTTACCTTATCCCAAGACATCTGACGAAGTTTTTTCCAATCAAATTCTTTTTGTTTAGGATCTCTATGATGAAATTCAAGAACATCAGGACATTTATTATAGCCACAAGAAGAGCATTTGCCACCTTTATATTCAATAGCCTTACGTTTTCTAGCTTTCCATCTCTCTTTTGCGTATTCATTAAAGCATTCTTTGCAATAACTCATAAATGACTTTTTTGTTTTTTTATAGAAATTATCTTTTGAATAAAATTTATCACAGTTTCCACATTTAATATGAGTATCTCCATTTATTATTTTAGTATCTCTTTTGTTTCCTTTGGTAAATAAATCATATTTTTTGAGCCAGTATCTTATTGTAGTTTGGCCTTTATTAGAAATATTAGCTATCTTATAAGAAGAATAGCCAGAATCTATATATTGCTTTAACAGAGTTTTATTCATACTTATAGTTACACTAGATTAGATTGAAATAGATTATCTTTTTAAGCTAAAGTGCTCTTAGCAGGAATCGAACCTGCATAGAATGTTTAGAAGACATTCACTTTATCCATTAAGCTATAAGAGCAACATCAAAACTTGGGCAAGGTGAGATTTGAACTCACAATGTTTCTAATGTATCTGATCTTAAGCCAGATGCGTCTCGCCAGTTCCGCCACTTGCCCGATAAATTAGCTATCAGTATCTAACTTTTCAGCAGAAATCTTTCCGAGCGAAAAGAACTCTTGGATTTGTGCTGTTCTAACAAAAGTATCGTTTGGAATATTATTAATTGTATTGTGGACTCGATTCATTACAGCTTTCTTCAATCCACCTTTACTGCCTTTCATTTTCTTGCCAAGTTTATCACTCACACTACTCATAACATACTTGAACATTACTCGCTCCAACTTCTCCATCGTAATCCAAAAGTAAGCGAAGGTCTCACTCATCCATTGAAGCTCACCATTTGTGCCACCCCAATTATAGATTCGATTATGATACTGCTCAATATCATCTCGCTTGCCTTCGATTCCAATTACCCAATGTCCACCAAGATTCTGTTTTGTAAGTTTCATAGTTTTAGTTTATCCTATTCTTGTTTATTGTCAATGCTTTTATTGTTAAAATACCAATCTATGTCAGCTTGAGTTGGCTCAACAAACTTACTATAAGAGTTAAGCATCCAATCCGCACAAGGAGAAGTATGGAGAGTATGTGGTTCTTTCATTGTTTTAAGTTTAACACCTCTTGTGATTTTGTCAATAAATAATTATGAAGATTATCATAATTTATGGGCACAGTAGGACTTGAACCTACAACCCAAGCATTATGAGTGCTTCGCTCTAACCAATTGAGCTATATGCCCATCTTCAAGAAACTACTTGCCCCACTTTAGCAGGAAAGCTCGAAGGTTTTGGAACTTGAAAGAACTCCACAGCAAAAGCCTTGGCATAATTTTCCAAATCTTTGAGTGAACAAGTTTCTTTGCTCGTGCACATACGAATTGAGGTGTTTAGGATAACGGCTCGGTCTTGGCCGAACACATTCATCACATAGAATGGAACTGATTGTTTGTTTGTCATAGGTTAAGAATAACAGAACTTGGTTTTTTGTCAACATTTAAATCTCGTTAATGGTTAACGACTTACAAACGCAGGGTCCCGCGCGCTGTAAGTGCTTGATGGTCAACGACTTATAATTCATTAAATTTGAGCAAAAAGATGCGAGGGGTTTTGCCCCTCGCACCTGTTAAAGTTTCGTTTTAGTTTAGGCGACCAGCTTCAGGAGCTCTTCGTCACGGGTTTTGCCCGAGAAGACTTTGAGCAAATCAGTGCTGATGCGCTCGCTATACTCATAGCGTTCATCTGCAACGTTCCGAGTCAGGAACTGAGTTGACGCATTGTACAAATTGTACAGGTTGCGATCAGTATCCTCCTCGTAAGAAGGATTCCGCCACACTGCTTCGATGCCTTCACGCACCTTGGCAGAGATAACGTCCTTCTCTTCCAACTTGGTGAGCAAGGTCAAACCCTGCTCGTTAGTGATTGCCTTCTGAGCCAACCTGTTAAAGATTGCTACAGAGTTGTCAACGCTGGAGACAGCGTTAGCCAACGCATCACCAATAAAATCCAGATTAACAGCAAGAGTGTGCCTCTTGGTCATACTGAACTCCTTGGTCAACGATTTCATTCCGTTAGTGCAAATCAAACGGAGGAAACCGAGGGTTAACGAGACACGACTGGAGCGATCATAACTGTTATTCACAGTCAATCGCAAACCAAGAATGTCTCCCTTGGCACGCTTGCCAACTGGCTTCAATTCAGTCTTGAAGTCAGTGAAGTCATAGCTAGCGTAGAAACGGGATCCATCACGAACCACAAACTTCTTAGAAGTGTGATTAGCGAGCATACTGTTCTGCGATAGCGACTCTTCGACCATCGTCACGAGGTCTGCATTCTTCACCACACCATACTGCTCGGTGCAAACTCCGAGTGTCATGGGTTCGGCGGTGTCACGGCGCACCATGCCGAAGTATCCTGTCCTCTTGCCGTCTGTTGTGAGGAGTGGCTCTTGGTGTACATCGAAATCGTATACACTTTGAGCGGGTTTTGTTGTTCTAGCCATATAGTAATCATACCATACTTTTAACTTATGACAAGAACTTTTTTCGTGTTACAAGATTCTGATACTCAAGCACTTGCCAATCTTGTGAAAGTTTTTTTATATTGTTGTAAGTGCTTACCCATCAACGATTTACACGCGCAGGGAGCCCGCCCACGTAACTATATAATAATCAACTACTTATGTCAAACCAAATTAAATTTAATATTATTCTTTCTGTACTCTCTTATCTTTCTAATAGCATATAAACTAGCATCTACTTCACTTAATTTAGCCCTAGTGCCCATATTGTATTTTCTTATCTTTTTAATACCATGAAAGAACTTATCTTTCTTATATTGATATATGTGTCTTACTTCATGGGCAACTAATTCAATTAAAGATTCTTCCCAGCTATATGTCTTGACAGGTAAATATCCTCTAAATCCACCACTCTTATATGGCTTTTTGTAAATAGAATAAGCTGGAACAGCAATATGCGCCCTCATGCTTCCCCATGCTCTGCCATGCCAACCAATTTTGGTATTACCAAAGTCTATTTTTCTAATATCTTTAAGGTGCAATCCTTGGGGCAAGCACCATTTAACAATTTCTTTTAGCTTTTCAGAACAATAAGAGGTGGTATTAATTAACTTCATCTACCCATAATATACTAAATTAGTTAGATGTCAAACTAAATAAGCTATTAAATTTTTGATCATCTAAAAAATTAATTAATTCAGCATAGAATCTTTTTGCTATTTCTTTGTCGCCTATTAGACTATCAGTTAAAGTAATTAAATTAGAAGCTTCATACTTATTATTAATATATACTACTTTATATTTAATATCTCCATAACTATCACCAGATAGAGGGTCTATAGCATTTTTGATATTATACCAAACTTCTTTTTGTTTTGCTTTTTTGGGTATAAAGGGTCTTCGTTTAGGAGAGTTATTAACAGATATTAAAGAAAATATATTTTTCATATTCTTAATATAACTCAAATTAAAATTATGTCAATATATACTTTAATAGCAACTTTTCTTATTAAAGGTTTAAGCTGGTATAAGCTGGTATTTATTCTGGTACTATTTGTTATTTAATCTTTTATTATTTAGCTATTAAGATATCCTTAAGTACTGAGGTTATTTACCGATAGGGTTATTTTTCTCTTATTTAATTCTTATTTGATTCTTATTTACTGATCGGGCTATTATTCATCATTTATCATATCACTTAATAATATCAAAGGAAATAATAAGAAAAATAAAGCTACATTAACTAGACTCTTGAGTATCTTCATTACTATTTATTACACTTCTAATATACAGCAATTTATCAAAGCATATTACTGGCTTTTCCTCTAGTATTTCAATACAAAATAAGTTATTCATTATAGCTAAAGTATATATAAACAGCAAAAACAACGCTTAATATAATAGCAAAAATTAAAGGTGCATTACTCATTAATCCACCTTAATAGATGATCTAGTTCGTGAATTGCACTTTCTAATTCATCAACCGCACTTTGATTATTATTATGCTCAACCATAAGTGCTTTATATTCTACAATCCTATCACTGATTTCTTTAGCAATTTGTTCACTCGACTTCATTTGTTTGCCCACTCCTCGGAAGTCCATAGACTACCCTCTCTAGGGCCGTTGCCTTCAATCCAATCTATTACATCTTCCAATTCATGAACTACTGCTTCTAATTCTTTTGGCTCTTCCTGTTTTTCGTTCTCGTCTAAAGGAATTCCAAGTAACATCTTGGTTTGCCATGCTGACTTATGGTGAATTTCTTGTGAGCATCTAGCAATTCTATCATAAATTTTATTAATAATATCTTCCGTTGTTTTAGCTTTCATCTTCGTCCTCCTCTTCTTCCTCGACATCAATAGCTTCAAAGTTATAATCAACCTCATCCCACTCAAGGGCAAAGCCATTTGCGTCTGTGCAATTCTCGGCCATCTCTGTTGCTTTATCAACCGCTTCCTCATCTGATGTGGCCTCCACCTCGATGTCCACTTCTGCGATTTGGTTGCGTTGCATACGAATCGTGAATTTCTTTAGGGGTTTTTCGGTGTTGTTCATAGTTTTAATATACTCCTTTTATATTTATTGTCAAATTATATTTTTAGGAATCTCTATTTGCCACTTGCTAGTAATCCATTTAAGGATCTGATCTGACCAGTAACCACTTACTATTTGAAACAAATCTCTTTCGATTCTAATTCTATCAAAGCTATAATAGATATACTGATTAATTAAGTATGGTGCATCACAAGAACCTCTGGTAATATGATTAGTAGATATAACATCTATCTTAATATTAGTTAATGTTTTAGGAATACTTACCTTGATAGTTCCGCCAAGTGCTGTCTCGCCTATTTTGAATGTTTTAGTCATAAGTTAAATATAACTTAGATTATTATTTAGTAAAGAAAAAAGGACTAGGCACGATAAGTTTTTGTTGCTTACCTTTTCAGATCCTCAGATCTGCCCATTAATTGTGAACTCCTGCTCTTCACAGAAGCGGTGTAGTTTAAGGCACATCTTTTCAGATGCTTATCCTTCTACCTCAAGGGTGCGACCCTACCAGATTACTTTGGCTCGATAGATCACATATGCCTATGCCAATCCACTTCGTCACAATCTGTCCTGCAAATATAAATATATATTTATTTTGTTAATCTGTCAAGTAAATAAAATAAACAAAACCAATCCAAGCACTCAAAGCTATAATAGTTATTAATGTTGTTTCTATTAGTAATCTGAATTGACTTTTTTGTTCTGGTAAGTTGTTCATTTATTTATATTATTTAGATTATTATTTTTGTCAATTCGGAATCGAAGGGACTTGAACCCTCACTCCTCGCCGTGACAGGGCGATGCTTTAACCAATTAAGCTACGATTCCTTTGAAAAAAATATGGTTTCTGCGACACCAAAAAACGCTCAAGACATATATGGTCGAGGTTAATTCCGCAATCCCCTCAACAACCAATGCTTGATTTCGTGCGGAAATCAATGTAGAAGGAACGGAAAAGATATACGGCGCCTCGCTCTCTTCCATTACATCCTCTCGCAACCGAGAGTTTGCCTTCTACTATTGTTATACTAACCTAAACTTTAACTTCTGTCAAATTGTTTTCTTCTTTTTTTACCAAGAGATCGCTAGACCAACCAACAATCCCACCAATGAAATTAAAACTATCTCCATAACTTAAATTTTTCTCCATTTCTATTTGTTGTTTAAGTGCTTCTAATATTGGTTGATGTTTCATCACCATATTATACAGCAAATACTACATCTTGTAGAACTTTTTTTTTAAAAAAGTGAAAGTTCTTCGGTACTTACAAACGATTCACTATAACGGAGTGACCACCGATGACCACCATCACCTCACCAAAAGTTTATGCGGGATTTAACTCCACATCAAGTTTCTTCGTCTTGCCCATCCAAGGTTCTGGCATAATATGTTTAAGCCAATCTTGCATAGATGGAATAAATCCCAAGTCCTCTGCTACATGCTGTTCGCCAACCCAACGAGTAGGAATCTTTTTGCCATTGGATAATGTGATCGTATGACCAAATATCCTCTCACACATAAAGATACCTTCAGCGTGATGTCGAAGAGCACGATGTCGGAAGTCTGCCATCATCATCTTACTCTCATCAAACCAATCATGAATCCTCTGATAATCTTCGGGCGTTCCACCCCACTTCTTTGACGAAGAGACAGAATGATGGTATGGATTAGCCATTAGAAACTTTCCTCGCTAGAGTTCACTTCCTCAATCCTCTCATTGAACTCAAGATTAACTTTGCGGTTTAGAACATCAAAGTGAAATGTTCCATAGCTACCTCCGTTAATCTCCCAACCTCCGTGACTGGCTTCTAACTTATCATAGCATACTTGCTCAACGATATCACGAACCTTTCCTTCGCCACCACCAACTTCAACAAAGGTTTTCTTCTGGTCATCCCATTCTTGATGCTTGCCTTTATATGAACCTTTAACTACTAGTTTAGGCTCTGATACTTCTTTGCCTCTGTGATCTTCGTAGACTACGCTTTCGATCTGACCACTATCTCCACAACCATCAAAGGTTACTTCGATACTGGCTACTTTGGTTTCTTGTAGAGTATCAAATAATAGTTTAGCATTATGCTTTACTTGCTCTGCTTTCTTAATTTGGTCTGCTTTAATTTGTGCCATGATGTCATCCATCTTGGGCATTTTAACTTTTTTGGATTTAGATGTTTTGCTCATACATCCAATATAACCTAAACTTAAACTTTGTCAATCTCTATTCAGAAAAATATTTAAAATATATACTACAAAAATAACACCAAAGATATAATAATAATTCATTATTTGATTACCCCTTATTTGCAACTAATCTACTAATTCTAGCTTTTTCTAGCAAGGCTTCTAGACGCTCAACCTGCTCCTCATACCCATATTGTTGCCTATGCTTAAGGTACGAGATCTGATCAACAATAGCATCTTGAATTAATTCCCAATCTTCTCTTTTAAAATTTTCATCTGTATATTGGCTCATAGATCTAATATAACCTTTATTTACGAGATGTCAATTTATATTTATTTATAACTGCAAGATAGCTATTTCGCTTTTTAGCTTTATGCTTTCTGTAAGTCTTATATCTTTTCTTTATTTTTTGCTTTCTATTTGACCAGTAATGAATAGGAGTTATATCATAGCTTACATATTTAGCTCTAATAAATTTATAAATACTATATAGCCCCGAACTGAAAGCTGTTATAGTAATTGCCCAAGCTGTTAAGTGATTCATTTATTTTCCTCCAATTTTTGTAGTATGCTCATTATAATATTCTTTTTGTCATCTGGCAAATTATTTGAGTATTTATTTAAAGTTAATTGGACTTTATCATTTCTCCAAGACTTAATATAATGAAACTGAAATGGATACCCCATATTTTGATGATACCATTCATCATTACAACAAGCTACAAGATAAGTTAGTTCTTCTTCGGTCAAAGCATTTATTTGGTTATTTGTTATCACTTATTTAAAAATGGTGGTTTTTATAAATACAACAGGTAGAAACTTCAACTTCGGCTGTTATACCTATTAGGCTAACCACCAACCTACGCTTCCTTGGGTCACGGCTTCCAAGTATATAATACTACTCTAAATAAATTATTTTGTCAATCTTTTCTTAAAGTAACGCTTTGAGCTATCTCTTTATTTTGATTATTTAAGATAGTTTCTTTCACATTTAATCTAGCATTACTATCTGGACTAAAATTTAATAAAAAGCAAAGTGCGAAAATATCTATTGGACTCCACATATTATTGTTGATTTAATAATTCATTTGCTTGATTAATGAACTTACGGAAATTCTCCTCATCTAATACAAGCAAGAAGTCGCTGGCAGAACCTTGTTCGCCAGCAATCTTCACCCAAACTAATTGGGTCGTTAAACCATAGTAAGTATTCACATTTTTTAATAGCTAAATAAGGAATCGAACCTTAATTAGCATACCCAGCGTTTAGCTATCTTTCTTCTTTATCTTCTCGTCTTGCACTCTTGGTGCATCATCAGAATCTAAAGATATAGCTTGCACAGGTCTATCTTTCATCTTAAAATTTCTTTTAGGAGATTTGCGGTCTGGATTGCTACTGGTGTTTATTGCGACTCCTCGCTTTTCACCATAACCTTCCACACCTGCCCTACGCTTACGCAAAGTATTTTTATTAGCCATTATGATTAACTACTTGGTTGCTAACTGACTTGCCTTGCTTGACGAGTTGGTTGCTCAAACGCTTTAGGGCGATCTTTGCACCACGGAGGGTAGGATAGACCTTTGGGCTTGTAACAACTTGACCATCAAGATTGTATGTGTATGTATATGTTTTGTTCATATTAGTATTATGCCATTAATTTAGATTAATGTCAATATATTATTTTATATTATTTTGTTTATTTTCTTCTGCAACCACCACACCCACAACCCAATTTCAATCCTATAATAGCTTTCCAGAGTTTAACTAGAAATTTCACTTATTTCTTATTTTTGGCTTTCTTTTTAGCTTTTTTCTTTTTTGGCTTATCTTCAACTTCTTCTACATATTCTTCACCAACAAAAGGTTCATATTTGTCATTATTAAACTTATCTTTAATAGCATATAGAGCATCTTCGATCTTCCACTTGATAGTCCAATAAATTTCGGATAGAAAATTCATATTCTGATTCCAGTTATTCCACCAATTATAAAACAAGCTCCAAGGATTAATATTTCCATAATGTTGTATATAGCTTTACACCTTATTTTTAGATTGTTCATTAACTTTTTTATTATAATCAATCACATCATCTAGATACTTATTTAGCATATTCTTAATAGTTCTTTCTTTTTCTGGGTCTTTGCTATAATAGCTTTTCTCTAATGCTAATAATTGATCTCGCCAATGATTGAGGTCTTTAAGATGAGTTGGACTTAATATAAGTTTGCTATCTTTTTTATTCTTTTTCATATTATATTTAATATACTCTAAAATAACCTAAAATCAACTAAAAAGTTTCAATATTATCTAATACCTTTTTGCTTGCTTTCCAGCCAAGTATATTTAAAATGAATTTAAATTCGGGCGGTTTATCTAATAGATTAAAGTCAGTCATCTTTCTTATAGCTACTAGCTTAATACCTTTATTGTATTCTAGTTCTCTTTCATATATATTTACTGCTATAAAATTACTATTGTATCTTAATTTAACATACTTATCCATAGTCTCACAATAAGCTGTATTTTGAATATTATTTACATATACTCCATCTATATCTTTAACTGGTATAGCTGTGCTATTAAGTCTTATGCTTATTAGTTTAACTTTATTCTTATAAGTTTCATAAAAGGTGTTATCTACAATAGCCCAATCATCTATTATATATTTAGGGTCTTTATACTGCTTATAAAAGGATTGTAAGTTATCAAATAAATCTTGCATAATAGATTTTTATTATTGTTTTAAGATAAATATAATATTCAGAAACCCCACTAATTATATACTACTATATATTATTATACTTTTTTCTATTCTTATCTATCTGTTTTAGTGTTATCTCTAGAGTATTTCTTAAAAACAACACAATATACAAACAACCTAGTAAAAGTAATAGTATAGTAAAGCATAACACTCCTAGTATCAAATAAAAAGGCTTAAATATATGTCCTTTAAAGTTCATTTGACTACCTAACAAAGACAACATATTACTTATCTCCTCTCCTTTTAATATACATCCTTATTCTTTTAACTTCAAGCAAAATACAAGAGGTTAATATAAATAGTGCCAAAAATCCGCACAAGAATATTGTAAGATCAAGGCTAATAGTGGGGTTTAGATCAGTATAAGCTAGATTATCATTAACTATAAGAAGCATATTATCTTTCAATTAAATAAACAAACCATCCAACAAGACATACTGCGAATAATGGCACAATTAAGCTCAAGAAACTCCAATTCATACTATTTTAGTTCCAATATCTTCTACAAAATGAACAGCTTCTTCTCTAACATACCATTCCCAAGGAGTTCCTTTGTTATCAACCACAACACAATAATGCTCGCTATTTGGCACATAGCTAATCTTACCATAGTATTGAGTTCCATCTTCGATCTGAAACATTACTTCTTTGCCAATATTTCGTTCCATAATAAACATTTTAGCATCTTCATTTACGCTAGTATCAGCAGTTTGAGGATATTTTGCATCATAATCTAATGGGTTAGCTCCAAGTATAGGACTCATCTTTTATCTCCACTTCCTTTTATTTTACCTCTTTTTAATCTATCTGCAAGTTTAATTAAATTATTTCCTGCAATATCTTCAAGATTCATACCAAGTTCATCTGCTAAACTCGCACAATACCAAAGCACATCACCAAGTTCATCAGCAATACTAGCTTTATTTTCTTTTGAGAGATTTCCATTGTTATCTCTCATTACCTTCTTAACTTTATTAGCAATCTCACCAGCTTCACCAACAAGCCCTAAAGTAGTATAGTATAAACCATCACCAGCTAAATCTCTTGGATAAAAAACAGTTCTACTAGCATTAGTCTGAAAATTATTAAATGTCATTTTATTGAATACTATTAAAGAATATTTTACCATTATAGTGACTAATAGGATTTTCTACAAGAATAAATCCTTTTTGAGCGTATTTCTTACAAAGTTTATTATATTCTGATCGTAATAGCTTTTTGTATTTTACTAAATCTTTTTTAAGTTCTTGAGGAGATTTTAAGAGTGGATTATTGTAAAATTCTTTGTTCATATCTTATTCTTTGTTGCCTTTAGTCTTAAAATACGCTACTTTAGTTTTTAAGTCAATATTTTTAACTGAATAACCTTTTATATCTAAACGAGGTGGATTAAATAGTTTAAGAGCAATATCTAGTTTTCTTTCAATTCTATCTAATGCTTCACTAAATTTAATTATATCATCTAAAGATAATTTATTTTTCATTTCTTTTTATTTTTAATCTCGCCCAAGCCTTTAATTAGTGCATAGTTAAAGCCAATATTAATATATTGCTCTCTTGTAATGTTTTCTTTACCTAAACTTTCAAACATTTGTTCCATATCTGGACTCATATCCACATCAGCATCATAAACATTCTTTTTCTTAAATTTACCTACTTTAAGATAATTTTTAGTTTCATTTGTTGTTTTCATAGTTTTTATCTCCTTTGTTCTTAAAATTAATCCTGCTTCCATCCCCATTGTAGAAAGAAATAAGACCATTCACGCTCTGCACCTTTTTTTGTGAGTTGTAAATCTTTCGTAGCATTTTTCAAGAACCAAGTTTTATATTCTTGGATTTGATCTGCTTCCCAAGTATAGTTCGTGAACCAGCTATTTTGCTTGCAGTAATCTAAGCTAAACTCTTTTTCTGCACCAACAGCTTTAAACATTTTAAGCAGGGCTTTTTCGAGGAATTTATCTGTTTTCATTATTCAATCTCCTCATAAAACATTCTACAATGTTCTAAAGCAAAGTCAATATCTTTTGTTGGATAACCATTACTTTTTAAGAAAGCTCTTAAATCTCCATCTTTGTTTTCATCGTATGGTTTAGGAAAACCATATCTCCAACCAGAAGGCGGGTCAATCATCAGTTGAGTTTTATTCTTCATTTCTTTTTAGATTTTAACTTTTTATTAATAGAAGTCAATTCAAATTTATTATTTTTTGATTTTGAAAATATATGCCTAAATCCAATCATAATATATTCTTCTTCTGTAATAACTTTCTTGCCCACATTCTTTAGTATTTTAAATGCTTTCTCGTCTCCTTTTAAATCTGCAACATAAGATGTAACAGATTTGAGATTGCTATATGTAATTTGTGGTATTTTATTTTTCATTATTTAACCTTTCAGATATTTCTTTTAGAGCATACTTTGAAAGTTGCTTTTTGTTCTTTCTTAAATTTTTTATTTCTTTTTTGGAAAGTTTATGTTTATTTTTCATTTAGCAACCTTGGCATCCAACAAAGTCACAATCACACTTTCTCTTGCCTTTATTTGATTTTTCAGCTTCATTATCATCCCATTCTAATTCTTCTCTGTATTCTTCTATTTCTTGAATAACATCATCTGGTGGCAAATTGCCAAAGATAATTTCAACAAGATCATCTACTGACATATCAAAATAAATATCATAGATAAACTCTTTCTCGTCCTCTGAACAAGTCTCAAGGTAATCTTTGATAGTTTTAAACTTTTTCATCTTCATCTTCTTTGTCATAATCTATTACT